>BNJV01000084.1_pt1 | contig 283873 bp, 419 predicted proteins | sample 8540591 | NCBI WGS metagenome assembly BNJV01 (sample SAMD00202457, study PRJDB9452) | human saliva metagenome | host: Homo sapiens | reverse complement strand
ACTCCTTCAAAAAGAGGCAGTTTCAAACAAACAGGGAAGCCAAGATTCCACAACATTACCAGACAGATTAGCCTGCGACAAACTAATTCATTACTGAACTGATACCGAGATGTATGGTAACCTTCCAGCATCCATCATAATTGATGACGAAGAAAAATCGGTAACGCATTTGAAGACCGGTAAGACTGGAAACGCAAGGGTTTGAGTTTGCCGGCGAGGCCAGGCATTTTGGGAGACTGATATCAAGATCCGCCAGTTACCTGAAGAAGATCAGACGAGTCGATTTTCATTCAACCTTCTCAAACCATAAAACGACACAACAAGGTGATTTTCTCCGACAAAGTTAGAGTGTACACTTAAAACCTCCGCCCGACCGCTATAATTTGCAGACAACTTATCGTACATGACACAAGCAGGATATTTGCAGACGGTGCTCATAGCGGCTGCTTCCTGTAGAAGACAATTCCTTCTCGCGCGGCATCCAGCGCACCTGTTCGTCACACCTCTGCACTCTGGCCTTGCAGAGCATCCACACAGCAAGCAAAACAAAAGGGCAGGGCAAGGCAGGAGTCTGCCAACTTTCCCAGCCAAAAATCCTACAACCGCCCCACCCCTGTTTTGCCTCATTTCACTAGCATCTACCACTGATAATTTTCCTATATGAGGTACGTTCTCGTGACATACCTCACCTGAGCTGTAGCTCTCTGCTCACTCAGCTTTATTCCCACTTATTATCCCTCAGGTTAGCCAAAAGGTCATATTTGCCCTTGCAGTATACCCACTGCCTATAGCAGCCAAACAGCGGGCACTCAGCCTATGCTGGCTAACTAAGCTAGTCCAACCATGCTGTAGGACATGATAGCATACCACACAATAAAACAGGCAATCACGGCTAGCAAAGTAGCAGCCGGAAGCAAAGCATAAGCATAAACATCAGCGCTAATAGACGAGGGAATGATAAGCTGCAACGTGCTGTAATCTAGTGTGCACGTAATTCACACCCACGCAGTGATAGGGGTAGATGTAAAGATGTATATGTCCGCCAAACCCAGCTCAATTCAGGCCATATCTGGTCAGAGCTATATGCATCGTAAAAGGGATTATTGTGCAGTTATATTACACTCCCACAAAGATGATCTTATGGGCTTTATGAGCATAAAGACGCATATATCCGCCCTTATAGATCTTCGATTATTGATCGATCTTGCTTCTCGTTCAGCAGGCTCACTTTAAGATATCTGCGCCATCCAATGGGGAGTGAAAGGATAGAACCGCGAGCAACTTTATAAATCCTGCAAAGTAAAAAGCAGACGCTTGTCTATTGGAGGAACACACGGCGTATATGTTCACGAGTACATTGGTGTGCGCAAAGTTAGTATACGTTTTGTTCGTGCGAATATGTTTTGTTTGCTACAGGTTTGTAACCTGTTTGTGCAGTGATCGATATCAAACAAATGAGCTTCGCTGCAGATCTGAGCATACGCGCTCTGGTCTCGTGATTTGCCTGGCGTCATGCCAGTGCTAACCCGATCCCTCGCAGATTCTGAGCCATGGTTGCGTTGTTTGACATTTTGTTTGCTTAGTATTTTTGCTATGTTTTCTACCCTGCTTGGGTTGACCAAGATAAAAAACTACAATATCATGATTTTGACTTTTTCGCAAAAATATCTCTACTATATGCATGACTTTATAGTATAGATTTAGTATTTGCACTTTTTCATGCTTTGTTATATAAAATGTTTATAAATTTGTTCTACAGAGTAGCTCACCCTCTGCTGGATGTGCTGTCAGTCAGCTATGAAACCTGATGCGTTATAACCTCAGTAATTTCTTAATTTCTCTTGCGCTCCACATTCTCAGAAAGGTTTGTAACAGATACCTCTCGTGAATGTCAGGATACCAGACTCTTACGTCAAACTAATCATCCCTCTGGGCGTTACTCACAGCAATCGATTTTCGCCTCGTCAATGATAGATGAAGGACCTCATAGCGGATATCTCAATACCCACACTATTTACAAGGCAGCGCTGTGTATATCAACAGTTTCCCCTACCGATGTCGCCGCTCGGCCCACCCCACGCGGACATCGAGATATTTGAGATGATGGTGCTGCGCCAGATAGCGAATGGCCCGGGCGGCATCTCGCTCTGCAGGCCAGCCGAGCGATCGACCGAGAACTTAACAGGATACTCCACTCTGTAAACCAAACGTAGATTTGACGCGTCGTGCCAGCGAGCGCAGCGTAATCTTTTGGACGGTAAGCTGGTGGCGGCGACGGCACCAACGACTTCACCATCAGCCAAGGAATTGGTTGCTCGCGACGACCTGGTTATTGACGCGTACCAATACCACCACCATCTACCACCTCAATGTGGCCGTGGCCCATAGGCGCGGCGAAAGGCATGGCCCTCGGTATCGACAAAGAGTTGCTGGCGATTGACCGTCAGACCACTGCTGCTGGCGCATAGCGAGAGTGATGTGCTGCGCCCCAGGCCGTGTTGCTGCGTGGCTGGGAGCACCGCGGCAACCTCAGGGCAATCATGCGTCTGGAGATGAGCCGCTAGCCAACTAGTATTGAGCTACAACAGCGAAAACGCGCTCGCAGCGGATGGGCGGTGCAGATAGTCGTTGATCTCTGGCTTGTAGGAGCTGATGGTTGCTGGTGATTGCCGCAACGATCGGTGTCGCAATGACGTTATCGAGCGCAAACCACCTGCGGCCAGCAGCGCCACCACCACCCAAGCGACAGCGCCACGCGGCGGCGTGTCCGGCGCAAATCGTACTTGCATGCATACGCGGCGACCCAGCTGCGCCTGGCTCGCCCGCACTCGACACGACTCACCAAGCTACCGGTCAGCGTCCGGTTGCGCCGGTAGAGCAGGCGGTGCGCTGGGGCCAGCCTCTTCCCTCTTGTTCTTGGCAGCTCGGCGGCGTGCTGGTAGTAGTGTTTGTTTTGTGCGAAAAGCCCATGATGCTACGACGCCATTATACCGTAGATGGTTGGTTGTTGGCAAAGGCTACTAACCATCAAACCAGCCAAATTAATTGATCACTGAGCTCTCAAGTGGTGAAGAACCCCATCATTTTGATGGGGTGAGATGTGCGTTCTAACCTCGCCTGCCCTACTCCCGACGCTGAGCCGCTCTCTGCCACCATTTGCGCTACATCGCGGGCGGCGTAGGGACGTGCATAGTGTGAGAGCGCTGAGCGAGCGCTGGCGCTGCGCAGGGGTCGCGCATGAGGGGTAAGAATAGCCTGGCCAAGGGCATCACTCTGCTCTAGGGCGTCGTCTCGCAAGACCAGCGCAGCCTTGGCCTCGGCATAGATGGCGGCACTTTTTGCGTTGGTCGCAGGTGATGAGCCGGCACCGGATAGCCGCCTGCGCGGGCCCAGCAAGCTCTTGCGTGAGAATCTAGCGCGTGATACTACGGCATCAGCCCGCACCAAGCAGCAGTGCGATATGCCCAGACAGAAGGGTACACAGTGAAAATCGGGGTGCTGCGCTTTCGGGCAGCATCATCAGTGCCTTTGCCCGCTACCAGATAGACCTGCATGCCAGCAGCCAGCAGGTCATCGGCAACCGCGCAGCACCGCGTGATTGATAATAGCCGAGCCAAGACCACCACCGGTAGCGACAACTAATGGCTGTGGATCAAGCGAGAAGGTCTGCCGTGCCTGCTGTCGCTGAGCCGCAGTGAGCGGACGAAAAATCAGCGCCAATCGGCACCCCACATAGCGGCTCGCGATGCTGGATAGTGATAAATGCTTGAGTGGCGGCCTATGGCAATCGCTGCTGCCAACGTGCCATCACGGTTGGTTAGGCCAGGGCGAGCATCGGTCGTGAATCACTACTGGTACGCGTAGAGCAGCGCGCCGCAATGCCAACCGGCAAACATCAAAACCCCTTGGCAAAGATCACGTCTGGCCGCACGCGCAGCACCAGCCGCGAGCTCTGACATACGCCAGCCAGGATCTTAAAGATATCTAGTATATTAGCCAGGACGATACTTGGCACTAAGCAACCGGCGCACCACGCTGAGGTGCTGATAGCGCCGGAACTCCCGCAGCAATTGTCCGCACCCGCACTGGCACTGTAGCGTGCTGCATGAGCCCGCGCATTAGCTAGCGAAGGCCTTATCGCAGACGAAGGTCACAGCCTGCACATCGGGCTGGAGGGCTGCGGCTTTCGTTAATGACGGCGACGACCGGCGTATGTGCCCGCCGATCCACCGCCGACTGCCAGTAGCTTCGTGCAGGGTCTCCTTTTTCGTTGATTGGTTGGTGGCTGCCTGGCGTGATACTGGAAGGCCAGGCCAAAGCGCACCAGCAATAAATACCATACTGGTGCCACCAGCTCAGCAATGGCAGCGTAATACCGTCAGCAGGGAAGACTCCAATCATCGACGCTACATTTAGCATAACATGTGCGCCCAGCCAGCCAAAGACTCCCAGCTACCACCAGGCGCATTGTCATATCAGGCAAGCGCTCGGCAATCTTCAGCAGGCGTAGCAGTAGTGCTGCAAATCAGCCAACACCACCACAGCCCCCACAAAGCCAAAACGTCCTCACCAATGATAGCAAAGACTGGGTCGTTAATCGCCTCGGGAGGTAGCCACGTCGCTTGGATGCTGTTGCCAATACCCGGGCAAATAGCCCACCTGTACCCAGTGCAATCTTCGCATTCTTGATGTGCGTAGCCATCATCATTGTTACTAGTGGCGTGATCATCTGGAAGAGGTTGCTACCCGCTCCATGCGGTGCGCGATGACGATAAGCAGTAGCACCAGTGCCACACAGCCCGCCGCCAGGTGAGCCAGCCGGCGCCAGCTCATGCCGCTCATCACCACCATGCCGTACCGCTGGCAGTAAGCGCGGGGCCCGTGCCCTTATCCTTTTGCAAAAATATCACGAAAAGAGCGCTGCGCACATCACTAGTACCATGCGGATGATCGTCTGGTGGAGGTCGTTTATCACTGACGTTCGTTTGCCAGGAAAGGTGCCATAGATAAGCATGGCCAAACTTCAGCATCTCCGGCTGGCTGGAAGCTCCTAGTGGCCCAGCGAGAACCAGCGGCACGCCCCAAGGCTACACTGAGCAATCGCCGAGACATGCAGCATATTACCGGGACAAACAACAGCGCACACAGCACAAAACCGCTCGCTGCAGCATACACCGCCTTCTGGCGCAGCGTACAAAGGGCACGAGCGACAACCCCTACAAGGCGCTAATTGATGGCAGCAAAGCTCACCGTCTCGCTGGATGGCGAAATCAGCCATCGGTGTAGTAATTGGTGTTGTGCGCCGCGATTGACACTATGGCACGCTGCGGGCCAATAGCATCACATCACTACGAGGCCCAGCAGCGCGAGCAGCCCCACCAGAGGATAATCTGATAGTCCGGCCGGTGCAAACGCGGCACGGCGGTCGGATGCAGGCAGGCAGCACTACGTTGCTCGCGCGGCGCACTGGCTGAGCCGACCGAGGCCGAAGCCGATCGGTGAGCAGCACGAGTGCGGCGAGCAGCAACCATTCTAGATATGTCCCCACCAGCGCCATCATCAGGCCAATAAAACCTGTCACGCAAGAGATGCAGAAACGCATCGTCGCCTTTGCCTCCAGCCAACCGACTGCTTGGAAGTGCTGGTGAATTGGTGCCGAGATAAACACCTTGCGGTGGAAGAACTTCTTGCTGAGGATTTGAATAAGGCTCGAGCCCGCCTCTACCACAAACAGCACACCAATGACCGGCAGCAAAAACAGGGTATTCGTCAGCATCGCCACGACGCCCAGGCTCGTCCCAAAGAGCAAAGCTCCCCATCGCCCGCAAGGAACCGTGCTGGATAGATATGTAAACCACGGGTAGCTCAGCACACTCCACTAGCAGTGAAGCAAAAACCCGCCAGCTGCAAATGCCCCTGCAGCAAAGCAATCACCCCAAAAATGCAATAGCTTACCGCCAGCAGTCCACCAGCCAGACCATCCAGGCCATCGCTAATGTTCACTGCGTTGCCAGTTGCCACCACCGCAAAGATAAAGATGGGACGATCGACGGGCCGAGTTGCCAGTCGCCCAAGTACTCGCACGTGCACTGCTGATAACCCAGCTTAACGTAAAAGAACCAGGCCAGTGCCGCCGCCATCACCGCGATCGTGAGAACTTCAGCCAGGCGCGCAGGCCCGCCGAGCCCGGAGCCATCACTATTGATATTGCACATCGTCAGCAGCCCCACTGCCCCACCGCCAAGCAATGCCGCCAGTGGAAGCCAGGTCTGGGCTCGGTCGAGTCTAAACCCAGCGTCACCACAGCAATGGCCACAATGCCAACCATCCCAGCCACTAGTGGGGATATCACGCGTAAGTTTATCGGCAGTGCAGCTTGGTAAAGACCAGTCAATTCCTCGCCCGTTAGTGCTAGCGGCCCGCTGTTTTTCAAAACTGTAACGATACGCAGTAGGTATAGAGCGGCGTAAGGGCCATCGCTACTAAGCCGCAACGCTGAGGAGAAATGTCGCGTTGAGCTCGCGAACGAGTGTGGTGAGGTTCATTATGGTGTGTGTCCTTTCGGCTCGAGCTTCATATAGTCGAGCAACCAATTAGATATATCCGTGAAAATCGGGTGAGCATCTTGACCCCCTGCATATTCAGCCCTTGCCCGAAACGCTGCCACCATAATAACATACGCTGGTGTTTTGTCAACCTCCCCACCAAAACCGAGGTAGGTGCCAATGGTTTGGTTAGAAATATACTTGCCGTCTTTGATGGTTTGCGATGTACCCGTCTTGCCGCCAATGTAAAACCCGCACGATCGCCACCCGCATAAAGAGGCCTGGCGCGCGTGGTGTACCATTTCGCGCACAGTAGTAGATGATCTGCGGCGATAACATGAGCATACGAAGCTTTGCGCAGCAACTAGCAAAGGCTACCATGTCGTCGATCGTCCCCGCAATGACGGTGAGGGGCTGTAGTACGTCCCACCATTGATAAATTGCACTAAAAGCCGGGCCGAGACCTGCAGCATTGTCGCATCCATCCCCTGGCCAAAGGACATATTGGGTAGCGCACGGCATTGCCTGCTGCTGGGTGGGCGAAGATGATTGCCCTTGGCCTCACCAGCCAGCTCTATCCCCGTCAACTGCCCAAGGCAGCGCTTATGGAAATGAGTCATCATCGTGTCACGCGCCTGGCGAGTAATGTAGCTGCGCATTGCCTGCGCGTACAGCGATGACCATACCGGTGTTGAGCGACCAATTGGGGCGTGCTGCATGGTAATATTGCCTGTCTGGCCCTTGCTGGCATTGCCAATGGTGATGTCGTCTACCGATACTATCGGTGTTGTTGGTAGGTGGTTTGCGGCGTGATGACCCGCTTTGTCGATGCCGTCGCCGCCGCCGTGTCTTGATGTCAGAGCCCGGCTCGTATGGCGTGGTGATGGTGTTGTTGTTGAGCGCGGCGACGCTTTTGATCGTCTTCAGGTTGGATGGATCATAGGTCGGGAGGTTGGCCATGGCCAAGACCTGGCCATTCTGGCGGGTTCATCACGACGGCACTGACATCGGTAGCGCCACTGCGCTTAGCTCCATCGACAAGCGCTTGCTCTACCCTCGTCTGGATGTTGCGATCGATCGTCAGCACCATGTTGGTCCCATTCTTGGCAGGCTGGTTAATGTTCGTTCGGCCAATGGTTAGCGGTACTGAGCGGATATCCGTCACTGTCTTGAGCATGCCGTCCGTGCCACGTAGTTTGTCGTCATTCGCCTGCTCAAAGCCGTACTTCCTTACCCTCGGCATCGACAAAGCCCAGCACTTGGCTGGCCAGCTGCCCTTCTGGGTAGACGCGCTGGCTCATCGCATCAGCCACCAGCCGAGATTCTCCTGCTGATAAGTTCAGCCTGCTTACGCTACTGGTGGAGCACTTGGTAGCGGTGAGCTTACGCGTGATGTGGCGAAAATTCTCACGCACATTACCACCAGCGACCTGCTTTGGGGACCGTCACGATCTTATCTACATCTGTCACGTCATCGGGTCGGCCCACGGTATAGACCGTCTCATTCATGACAAGTTTGGCGGGAGTAGTACCATCCATGGTGTATATCTCACCGCGCTGGGCACGCAGGCGAAATTGCTTGACTTGCTCGCTATCAGCCTGCGACACATAGTAGTCGTGCTGCAGCAGTGCACATACCCCAGGCGCAGCGCAAACACACGAGTAGCCCGCCGAGCACAGCGGCGAGCGCCTGAGCGCGTGGCGTAGCAAGATGGCGCTGCAGCATGGGCTACTCGCTGGCGTACGCTGTATTGGCTGGTGTTGTCATCGTTTTGGCCACACTACTACCCTGCACTTCCTAAGGGCGGTCAGGCGGGCGTTATCGACCTCTAGGTCTTTCTTTTTGCTCACTCAGAGCAGAGATCTTATCGTCAATCTTGTTCGGCCTCGTAGCCATAGCTGACTGTGTGTGTCGCCTGCGCCAGATATATCAAGCCAAGGATGGTGATAAGGAGGGCAATCAGCACTGTGTGGGTGATTGGCCCAAGTTTGATAGCCGAGCAAAAGCAACGGTGTTACGGTTGCGCCCAGGTGCTCTGGCGTCGACTATTAAATTGCATTGTCCGTGTGTAGGTTGTCATTGTGGTGGTGTTTGTGTTGTTTAGCGTTGGTATGGGGTCGTTTCTAGGTCTAAGTGGGGCGGATAACGCCGCCGCCCACGCGAGGTCTTAAGCCAAGGGGCTGTTGCCGTGGCGGACCAATACGGTTGTCGTGATTGATTGATTTTGTGCGAGGGATACGAACTGGCATGTCCCTACTCCTTTTTGTTTTTATATTTTTGCGGCGGCTCGCAGCTTGGCGCTGCGGGCACGCGGATTAGTAACATCGTCATGCGCTGCCCGCGATAGGTTTCTTGGTGAGGATGCGCAGCTCGGCCTCGTAGCCTGCCTGGCGCTGCTCTGCGAAGAAGCGCTGCAGAGCCGATCCTCGAGGCTGTGAAAGCTGATCACTCCCACTCGTCCACCAGTGCGCAGCAAGGCTGGCACCAGCTGGGCGTCTGCTCTACCTGCGTCAATTCGTCGTGACGGCAATGCCGGACTGCCTGAAAGGTACGCGTGGCTGGATGGGTCTTGCCCGCTTGCCACGGGTGGCGTGCTCGATGACGCTAGCGAGTTCCAGTACTCGACGGTGGCGGGCCGCGCAAATAGCTGCAGCATAGCGCCGTGCCTTTGCCGGCGATTCTTCGCCGTAGCGGGCGATTAGTCGGGCGAGCTCCGCCTCGCCATGTGGTTGACAATCTGCTCGGCGGTCATCGCCTGACGTTGATCCATCCGCATATCAAGCGGGCCAGTGTGTAAAGGAAAACCCTCGGTCAGCTCGATCGAGCTGTGGTGACGACACCCCAAATCCAGTAGCAGCAAATCAAACTGCTCACCCTCGCGAACCAACTGCTGCGCTGCACGCAAAAATCGCAATGCATCAGCCGTGCGCCCTGCACTGCCAAGCTACCAAGCTGCGACAAAAGCATACTGGTCGCGATCGACCAAACACGCCGTGGTATACGTCTCGGGGTCTGCTCGAGAATCGCTGTGGCATGGCCGCCATACCCGCCGTCAGGGTCGAGATAGCGCTCACCTGGGCGTGGCTGGAGCTGGGCCAACACTCGCCTCCAGCAATACCGGAACATGAAGTGGTGGATGTGCTTTGATACTCATACGTTTCTTATGGTAGCATAGTGAGCCATAATATTCTTGCCTGGCGGCACGCTACTATCATACTCATGTCTACAATGCAACAGCATACGGCTTCTCGCTTTGGTGGATCGACCTGCTGCTGAGGGTGTGAGAATCTGTTGTTGCCCCAACAGATTCTCGTTAACCTGCAAGGTCGATACTCGGGGAGTGTCGACCGCTTACGAGAGTTCCCAGATGCAGTGGGCGATACACCAAAGCAATGTACGCTATTGTTTCTACAAAGATACGCCCCGCTCAGGCTACTGCGAGATGGTCCGATGCGGGTTCGAGATCACCCACCTGGTAGCGAAACCTGTTTGTTTTCGCATAAAAATGTGTTGTTTTTGTTGACGATCTTTTTGCTTGTACCGGGCCGAGAGGCCCGCCAAAGATCGTTTGAGAGCAATATATAATTGCCGTAGCAATTATGTGAGGTGGAGATTTTTGGGAGGTGTTTGTGAGGAAGGTGCGCCCGACAGGGTTTGCGTGGGTCGGGTGCCCGCATGGCTCACTACCAGATGGTCGATCTCGAGGATATCAGTTACACGTACTTGTGAAAGAGCGTCACAAAAACAGCCTCGCTACTCGGCCTGCTCCGGTGCCATGAGGCGCCAATACTGGCCGGCGCGCACCGCCACAACCTCGCGCGATATCCCAGCATAATCCAGCAGATGCTGCTCTACCGTTACCCTGCCCTGCTTCGGTCTGGGGTGGCAGCCGTCTTGCCGCGCCGGAACTTGACGTTGAGGTCGGCGACATGTTCATCCAGGATGCTGCCCGTCAGCGCTGGCTCTACCTGGCTATCCCACACATCCTGCGCATACAGGTGGAGGTAGCTGCCAAAGCCGCGCGTTAGGACTACACCGCTGGCAAACTCCGCCCGAAGCTCCGTCGGTATGGTGAGCCGACGCGTCGTCATCCAGCTTGCGTTCGAAGTAATCCATGGGGGTGTGGCGATCACTTACAGATGAATTATTTTGTTTTTGTGCAGTGGTGTTGTTTTTCTCGTGGTTACCCACTTTCTTCCACTACTCCCAGTATAATACCCACTCTCACCCACGCAACCCCTTTTACCCCGGCGTTTCCCCGCCACGCTGGCGCTTATCCACAAATCTGTGGAAAAGCTCAGCCAGTATCAGGGGTCAGCAGTTTTCCCCACGCTGCACGATGTGGATAAGAATAAGCGAGATTGCTGGTCATTTTGCTCTGACTTGAGACGCGCCTATAGCGAGCATATCTTACTATTTTATACGTACAAAATGAGAAAATACGCTGATTTTATGGCATTATAAGCAAAAATAGCTTGACGTCGCTCTCATATATTGATATATATATAGCTTTTTAGCTCAGAGGTTTTGTCTCAAGAGACGAAAAAGCAGCTCTTTGGCCTCTGCTGATCCGAAAGGGGATCACCGTGACAACCATAATGCGATACACGGTTGAAGTTGAAACAACAACCGATAGGTCTTATCAACTGAAGAGACCTTCAGGAGTCCGCGTTTTGCTGCTTCTTTTTGCAAGCGGCAGCAGAACGAGGGATTTTCTCCCCACAATCTGCGGCTCCTACATCGGTGCAAGAGTCGTAGCGTCATTCACATGCCGTGAACGGCAAATCGAGGCCAAGTAAAGCCCACCAACACAGCTCACCATATCGCCACGCCTGATTGAGTACTCTAGAGTATTCTCGGGTCTGAAACCCAGTTTGGCTATGGCAGTTGGTGGGCTGTGTTTCTATCAAAGTTTTAACAAGCTATGATCTGAGTGATATCCAGGCGGACATACTACGAGCTCTCCACCTACTTCTGCAGAGAATCGATCAAGAACTCACAAGAAAAAGGGCTATCATTGCAATAAGGAATAAAGCCATAGCACAATCCACCCAACCACGACAGCGCTGCACACAATACTCGCTATGCCCCACGCACGTGATGCGCCTGCCTCGCGTAGTTTGTCGTAAGAGTTGATGCCAGGACAATACCAGCAATACTGAGCAACAACGGCAGCAGAAAAAGCAGCACGATTCATATTAGTGATTCATCCAAAGTGGTGTTCGCAATTAACATGAGAATGCCAATGATGCCGCTGCACCACCTACCGCAAGCGCCGTACCCAGGGCTGCGTACTGACGAGCCGAGGCGGGTGATGCATGGCTGCCGTGGGTGCGCTTGCTGGGGTGGCTGTGGTTGAGACTGGGGTGGAATCGGCTGTTGCGACATAGAAGGTGTGTTCTTAAGAATGCTACTGGTATTAAGCTCCTACCCCTGATGCTCAAGCAGCCAGTTGTTGGCTGCTACCCAGGTCTCGAGCGTGCCAGTGTCGAGTAGTGGCCCTTTGCGTGGGGACGACGGCCATGTGTGCCACCAGCGGCGAGGTAGTCGTTGAAGGGTCGGTGATGTAGTATTCACCCGCGACGTCGCTCGCGGTCAGCGTGAGCAGCAATGCGTTGCAGAAGGTCGTGGCTGAGGACATATTTGCTGACATTGATCATCCGCTTGGTGCCTCACCTGGCGCTGGCTTCTCTACCACGCCGCGCAGCCGGCCATCATCAGCAACATCCAGCACGCCGTAGTGGCTGAGCTGGTTGGGTGGCATGTGTACGCCCAGAATAGCCGAGCGGTCCTCCCCTGCTGCCTCAATGAGGCGCGCCACCTCTGATGTGCCATCGGCATTATACACACAGTCATCACCCATCAGCGACCACTGGCTCACCCGGGTCGAGCTGCGGCACCACGAGGCTAACCGGGATGGCCGTACCATGCCTACCATAGCTCGATTGCACCATGTGAGTGTGGGTTGACCTTCGGTGGAGCGATGAGGGCAAGAGATCTGCGCCTTACCGATTGCGTCGCAGATAGTTGTTGAGATCGACGTTAGAGCGGTAGAAGTCGCGAATCTGCGTACTTTGCTCGCTCACCACGAAGTAGATATCGCGGATGCCCGCCGCGATGCAGTCTTGCACGCGTAGTTCTACTACCGGGCGGTTACCCAGCGGCAGCATGCATTTTTCGATCGTCTTGGTGACGGGCAGGCGCCGTGTCCCCCAGCCTGCTACGGGGATGATTGCTTTGGTGCATTGCATACTCGATGTCTCCTTGTATGATATTAGTTGCTTGAGCTAACGATGACAAATGGGCCAATCTCCCGAGCGCCAATTGATGGAGCGCGGTGTGAGCTGGCCGTGCGTGGTCGATCTGCACGCAGCGAATGGCGGATCTGGCTCGGGCGCAAAGGCAACGGCAACGGCTTATCATCGATCAGGTAGATTGTTTGGCCGGGGTTTGCAGCGGCGGCACGGCGCAGCCACTGGGCTTTATCTTGCAAGGTAGTGATGATCACCTGCCCACCCTGCTGAGCCACGAGCGCACGCACTGCTGGGCACAGACGAGCTTTTCAGTGTGGGGTGATGGGATCACCATAGGTCAGTATCTGCACCGTGCCATAGTGAGCTCAGCGCGCGCAGCGTCGATGCAACGCCTGGGTATTGGAGATGGCCATCGGCGAGCCGTCTGCTCGAGCTGCTCAATAACAGATGCCGCATCTGAGGCCCAGCGCCGCAAAGCTGCGCTGCCAGAACATGGGTCGGCGCGGTGGGGTTCGTCTTGGGCCGGAGCATGTAGCGAGGCTGCGCCGCAAGAATTCCTTGGCGGTCACCTGCGCCGGTGAGAGCTGGGCTAGCGCTTCTGCTATCTCGTGCAGCCACTGTGTGGTATTGATGATCGTCCGGTCGAGATCGACGTAGATGTGATAGTGGCCTGTCATATGCTCCGCAGTCTTTACAGTATAGCCAGTCCTTGATATTTATGCAAAGTATATCCGCATCAGTTGGCGCGCCACCACGTCGGGGTCGTGCCGGATGAGCTGCGCGTGCTGGCCAGTGGGTCGCTAGCCTGAGCGCCATCCCACGCGTCTTGTGCAAGGACTGGTGCGGCGCGGTAGCGATCAGTGCTGACGGTGCATCTCATCCATATCGTACTCGACCATCAGCTCGCCATCGTGAACGTGCTTATCCATCAGCTCGGGGCTGGGGCGCGTGTTGTTGAAGACGACATGGTCGAGGAACTGGCTGCCCGCTAGGCGCTCGATCTCACTTTCGCGAAAAGTCGCTCACCGAGAAGCCGTCGGTCAGGGCCTGGCTTGGTGACGAGGTTGCGAGACAAAGACGCAGCGCGCCTTGGTGGCGGCAAGCGCCTCTTGGATCTCGCGAATGACCAAGACAGGGGCAAGGCTACCATAGAGGTTGCCAGGAGCCACGACGACCATATCGGCGGTGCGAATCGCCGCGACCGCAGCGGGGTTAGCCTGAGCTTCTGGCTCGAGCCAAATCTTGGGCCGACGCGCTGGTGCCTGCCGTGAGATGACATATTCTCCCTTGATGGGCTGACCGTCCTCACCCTCTGCGCAAAGCGTCACATTGCTGAGTGTTACGGGCACAACGCACCCATCGATATTAAGCACCTGGCTGGCTAGTGCCACCGCCTCGGCGAAGCTGCCGGTCATTTTCTCAAGGGCTGTAAGGAAGAGATTACCAAAGGCGTGCCCCTTAAAACTCCCCTCATCGAAACGATAATTAAAGAGGTCGCGCACCTTGGGGCTGTTGCTAGCGCCACCAAGCACCGCCGCACATCACCAGGCGGCAAGACGCCGAGCTCGTCGCGCAGTTGGCCCGTCGAGCCACCATCATCTGCCATATTGACGAGCGCTGTGACCTGCGACGCATACTGCCTGAGGCCCGTTAGGAGCGTAAAGCTCCCCGTCCCGCCGCCGATGACGACGACGCGTGCTCCACCATTGCTCTGTGCCATATATTATTCCTCCCGATTATTATGACTACGTGAACGACTGCGTGATGCGACTGCTGGCCGGCGTGGCGGTGCAATCACCCCACTCGAACGTGCTGTTGACCCTGGCGTAGATGGTGGCATTTGGGGCGTTTGGGGTGGCGTTGGCGGAGTAGGTTTGGGTGGCACTGCTGGCGTAGAGCGAGCAGAGCGCGGCGATGACGTAGCTTGCGCCTGTGCGGTAGCTGGCTTAGCACTCGGCTTCTTGCGCGCTGGTACAGACGGCAGTGGTTCGATGGGCTGCTCTGCCTGTTTCTTCTGCTGTTGCAATACGCGAGCAAACCATAGCGCACTGGGACGCGGTGTCCGCTTGTACGTCTTGTAGTCGACCGCAAAGAGGCCAAGCGCGGCCAAAACCCTTTATCCCACCTCGAAGTTATCGAGGAAGCTCCAGTGCATATACCCAGCAGCTCTACTCCACTACCAGCGGCGCGGCTGCATAGCAGGGATAGACTGAGTGAGCCATTGCTTGCGGAACTGGTCGCGCTCGTCGGCCACGCCGTTCTCCGTCACGAGCAGAGGCAGCTTGTAGCGGCCCAGAGACGCTCCAGTGCAAGCTCGAGATGATCGGGCTGCATCGTCCAGCCGAGATCATTTGGCGTCGTCTCGGGATTGTGGATGCGATAGCCATAGATACGATTACTAAAGTAATAATTAACGGCAATGTAGTCGCTCTGCCGCACCACCTTGCGCAGGGAAATAATCATCCTGGAAGAACTGCACCACCCGCGCTGTCGCTCGGCTAAGCCTGAGCGTCGTCGCCCGGGTAGGTGTAGGCTGAATGTCTGGCCACTGCCACCTTGAAGCGTCGGCTCTTGGCGTGGAGGACTTTGGCTACTTGGTTGTGCGCGTAGGCAAGGTTGCTCAGCACGCGGTAGGTCTGCCACTTGCTGCGGACGTTGGGTGGCCAGGTGCCATTGTAGTACTCTCAGTCACGTAGACGCAGGGCTCGTTAATGGTAATGACATAGCGCACCGTGGCGCCAATCTCATCCATCAGTTTATCAACAAAGCGCACGAAATACTTCACATTATCGCGCTTCGCAAACCCTCCACGGGCAGCAAACCACACCGGCAGCGTGAAGTGAAACAACGTCACAACTGGCTCCAGCCCAGCATCGGCCAGCGCAGCCAAAGTACGCCTTTGTAGTATTTGATCGCCTCGGCATTCCACGCACCCTCCTCCGGCTCAATGCGCGACCACTCCACGCTAAAGCGCCACGAGGTGAGGCCCATCTTCTTGGCCAGAGCGAAGTCTTGCGTATAGAGCTCGGCGTGGTTGGCAGCTTTGCCCGAGATATAATTGTTTGGATCTTTGGCGGCACTGGCAATGTGCGGCCAGTTGGGCAAGTCGCCGTATTGATATTGGCTCTGAGCAGCGAGGGTCTTGGCCTGAGCTTTTTCCCACTCTGACCACTGGTTGTGCATACCACCCTCGACCTGATGCGCGCTCGTGGCAGCGCCCCAGAGGAAATGTTTTGGAAATTGCACCGTAGATTGTTGCTTAGCCATAATGCTTATTGTACCATCAGCAGAGGATTAAGAAAAATAGAATTATTGGGTGGAAGTATGATCTCTCTTTGTTTGCGCTCGCTCCACCTTCCCATCACTTCATCCGATGGAGTGTGAAAACAGATTGTAATAATCTGTTTACAGCCCAGCGCAAGAGGTCGATATTTGGGAAATATCGACCCTTATAGCGTTCCTGAGGAGGGAGTGTGGGGAGATGGAGCGGAACTACGTGAGAGTTTTGAGATCAACACCCCTATGACGAAATACAGAGCACTCCCGATCGCTTGGTCGCTGGCCTCCAGATATTTTCTTGTCCAATAGCATGATACTAGCTAGACACGAGAATATCTCTTCCCTACTCTGGCAACTGCTCATTCTCGCGCAAGATTTTCTTGCCGCGCATTTCGTAGTTTGACGCCAGTCAGGTCGCTCGTGACATAGTCGTCGTTGAGGAGATTGACAAAAACGGCTGCATCCTTGGCATCCATGATAATAATACTCCCTGCCGCGTCATCCGTCATCGGGCCCAGGCCCATTTCGTCAGCGTGGTCGATGAGTTGGTCTTGTGTCACCTGGGCAGGATCGAGCTTTTTGCAGTTTAGTCACCAGCGCTGGCGTATCGCGCACTAGGCGGTCGAACGTGAGCCCCTCAGGCAGGGTGAGCTTGAACTGCTGAGTGATGGCAGCGATCTTCTCCTCCGCCACAGCATGCTTCTGGCATCGTAGCCAAAGAGCCGGACGAATTTGCTCTCGCTAAAGGCAAAGATATCGTTGCCAACGATTAATACTTGATTATCCGGCGTGATGCGCAGGCCAGCATCAGCCACAAATGGCTGGAACGACCCACCACTGTACATCCAGGCGGTTGCCCCTTGAGCACCTGCGACTGAGGTAGCAGCTGGCCTGCAAAGAATGGCTCGCCATCTGTACCCATCCGAAGCGCGCAATGATACCCTTAACCTTCTTAAACTCATGGTCACCCTCGTTGAAGGTCTCAAGATCTGCCTCGCCGTAGGTGATCTGCTCGATGACTTCCTGAGCGTGCACTACCCGGTCGAGCGTGGTGCGCTCAGGGACATTCTCCTCAGCCTTGGCCGCCTCAAAGTCGCGCACCATCAGGCCAGTCGCTGCACCCGTCTGCACCGCTGTCGATCATATCGTAGAGGAAGAGCACCTTGAGCTGCGCCTTGAGCTCGGCTGCATAGTTGGTGGCATACACCGTATAACCCTTGGTAAGAGGAAGAGATCTACCTCCAGCTGGTCTTTGTCACGGTCGGCTTGGTTGGCCCAGAGGAAGATGTCAGTAGCATCGGTAGACGTGTCAGCCGTAGACTGTGCGGTAATATCTGTTGGCTGAGTCTCGGCATGAGCGGCTACGTCTGCATCACTCTGCGGCGCAGCAGCTAGCTCTGGTGGCATTACTGGGGTAGTATCGGTAGTAGGGGTTTGTGTGTTTGGTCTCGTTATGCATGTAGCTATCTACTACAACTACACCTTTTATAACTAAACTTGTTACTGTTTGTTAGTTACCGTATCGCCAATATAGTCAGCAAAAATCAATATAGACACCATCCCAAAATATCCCTTCTTTTGCCATCCATACGGCCACTCGCAAGAGAGTGACCTTGCGAGTTAAGCTCATATGGCAAGAGGAGGACTTGTGCGTTTTTGCCCAGCTGCGCTATTGTAGTATTGATCTGATCCATATAATGCCATTCTCGAAACACTCCCCGTCGCTTACCATAATCCTGATCATAGCGACTCGATGCAGGATATGAAACAACATACAATGGCGTATTTTTGGGTGTCGTCTTTTTCACTTGGTAGCGAAAAGTATAGAGGTCCCGATTGACCGGACTATCTTTTCTTGTTATGCGGCCATTCTGACTCAGAGCATCATAATGCGAAACAAATGATTGAATTTTCCCATCTCGATTTTTGCAAAAACCAGCCACACCAGTGCAACCCATCAACCCGCTCGTCGCTATCACACCCGTCTCGTTTTTTTCAAGAAACACCCTTCCAGATGAGTTCATCTCTACATAGGCAATATCATGCGAATTAAGCCGCATGGTCGCTTGAGATTCCTTTACATACCCCAACATAATGAAGCTAGTATCTTTCATCTTTTCTCGAGTGCTAAGGAAACCACTATTCTGTCGGATGGAGGCAGTGCCTGTTGGTTGTTTTTATGATGCTAGCTGTACCTGGTGATGTATTTTCTGGTGTGATCACGCGATGGGTCGACAACTGGCCCAATGATTGGATGATCGTGGAGTCTTCTATACTTCGGCGCTCAGCGCTGCCTGTTAAGGCTCTCCCTTCTCTGGATTTGCCATATTTTTCTCCTTATTGTCTAGATTACTTTATTGTAAGAGATATCTAGGGAGGTTTGTCAATTAGCAAACTATGGGAGCTGCTGAGGTTTTGCAACTGCTCGTATAGGAGCTGAGCATGTTATAAGAACATTCATTTTTGTTTACTATAATCACCGAGAAGCATGAGACGACCCCAGACTTTGGGATAGCAATGCGCTACTGCACCGCATCCTCGCCAAAATGCTTTTTGCAGTCGCATTTTTATCGAGCCTTCGTGCCGACCAGAGTGCGGCTGAGCTGGCGGATACTCACGCCTCGGACGAAGGCCTGCTTGAGCGTCTCATCGTCAACTTTGTCCATGGTTTGTAGGCATTGGGGTGGGTCTGGCGCATTGTGGCGATCTTGGCCGCCCAGCTAGTGCTGCCAGTTTTGCCCGTTGGCTTCTTCTGCGGCATCGTAGCACGCTGAGCAGCCTGTTCGCGCAGATGGGCAAAGCGCTCGGCATCTTGGGCGGCACGGGTGCGCAGCTGCGTATCAATGATATACGCTTCGTCACTCATGGTAAGTGCCATGCGGTTGATGCCGGTGAGATATATAGCATCGAGGCTCTTAACGCGGCTGAGCGCTACATAGCCCATGCCCGGAACAAAGGCTTTGCGTAGGTCGATGCGTGCACTATCGAGCGTCATCCCCTGGCTTTTGTGCACAGTAATCGCCCAAGCCAGGCGTAGTGGCAGCTGCGAGATGCTGGCCCGCGCGCGTACCGTCGCGCAGCTCCCAGGTATCGGGCTGCATTGTCACCACTATGGCCATTACGAAACTCTACCACGGGGTAGTCCGTGCCTGGCTCGAAGTCTGCTATCAGGCCAATGCTCCCATTAGCAAAGCGCCGTGCTTGGTCGTTCTTGATAGCCATCACCAGCGCACCCCGCTTGAGCACCAGCACCTCTGGCGCAAGAATGCTCCGCTGCAAGGTATCGACGTAATTTTGCCCACCAGTGCTGCTGCGTTGGTACAATACTTCGTCGCCAGACAGCTCAGCGAGGCGGGCTTGGTTGATCCGATCGACGTCGATATTAACAGTATGAAGCTCGGTTAGGTCGCTCTCGAGGTGGCTCTACCTCGTGCGGGCGTAATTGCTCGGCATGGCGTCGGCGCAGATCACCAGCTCGCATAGCCGTTAGGATATCTAGCAGAGCGTCGCCCTTTTGCTGGCGGTATTGCTGGTCGAGGTAGAGGATGGCTGGGTCGAGCTGTCGCCAAGCGTGCGACTGCACCACAAAGCCCCCCTGCCGCCCACCATCACGATTAACCGGTGGCAGCTGGAAGAAACTCACTCATCACTACCCGCAATCCGCCAAAGGCTGATTCGGCATCTCGCGCACGCGGCGGCACACGTCGTCGATCATATCCAGGCGGTAGTCGTGCAACATACTAACTCTCATCGATGATGAGCACATCTGTCTCTGGCGTAATATCGCGCCGCGTCTTCGACAGGTGATCAAAAAAATTATTCGGCAAGCTATCGTGGATGCCAATCCCCGCCCATGCGTGGATGGTGCTGCCACCCAGGTGAGTCGCCGCAAGCCCCGTCGTAGCAGTGACAGACACATACTTGCCATCCGCCTCACATTGGCGGGATGAACTGCCCCAATACATACGTCTTACCTGTGCCTGCTGGCCCTGTCAGCAGTGCACCTGACCACCACGCAAAATCTCCTGTGCAAGTGTCTGATCCATAGGCTCTAGGTATACAAGGTTGTGGGGTGAGAGGCAAGCATGGGTATGTTCTCTATATATAGGCAACTCATCATTAACAAAAACACACCAACACCTACTTCACTGACAAATCCACAACCTGACATAGCAGCAACACCCTTCTACCATAGACACATTACTTATTTAAGCGAGAGGAGAGATATATGGCACTGCTATCTCGATACAACTACGCCCCCAAAGATATAAAATGACGGAGTACATGTGGGCCGATTGCTCGCAATCTATGCTCGATGCTGTCGATCCAGACGTTGCCATCGCCTACATCCGCAGTCGCAATCACAAAGTGCCACCACAGTTTGGCGAACGAGATGTGACACTGCTTGAAGAGTACGCCGAAGCCGGTCTAAGCATTGCACACTTTGGTGCATGCGCAATGGCTGCGGCAACCTGTGCGTATGGATTTGACGGCACACCAATGCAAGAAATGGTAACAGGCTTTACGATTGGGTCTGCTGCATCACTGATTGGCACTCCTGCTGCTGTTTGCGGCCGAGCTATGTTGGCCGACCATGGGCATTATAGCCCATTTGCTCATTGGCGCGCTCACCGGAAGACACAGCAGCTGCGCAAGCTCATCGGTGAGCAATACCAGCCCGTCACCAGCACGGTGCGCGACTTGCAACAGATGATACATGAGCGTAATAGTGAGCAAGACTCATCCGTACTAATCAACCCATTCGACGCAGCTGCACTAGCGCAAGTCGTAGATCGCGTTATGCCAGATCAGTCTGCCCTCCTTGCCCAGTATGAAATAAGCGATGCGCTGCGCGACCCATCTGACTACGAGACACTACGGCACGACGTGTGCGAGACACTCTCCCCCTACCTCGATGCAGTGTACAAGAGCTACGAGCAGCACGATACTACTCTAGCACAGTTTAGTACCTCGCTCAAAAGATGCTACCACTCTTTCTCTATAGTGAGGTGGTTTCTTGAGAGATGTAACGGAACAGAGTGAGAAAAGAATAGTACAAGATTTAGACACTCATATCCCATCAGTAAGAGCTCAGCCTCGCCACTCTACCGATCCCACACAAACCCCTCGCCAAAGTGCCCCCAGCGAGCGGTTGGCTCGTAGATGGGCTGAGCGAGCTGAAGTGTGGTGATGATGCCATGCGGGCTGAGGTCGCAGCCTGTGATGGGCCGCTCCACGCCATCGATAATAGCGGTCGCCTCGACGGGCTGGTCATGGCCAATCGCATACGCCAGGCGCACCAGCACCTCCTGCACGTGGTGCTGCCGCAGATAATCCACCGCAATGCGCCGCGCCATATCGCCGCCGAGCGATCCACCTTGGTGGCATCCTTACCGCTAAAGGCCCCACCACCAATTGGCACGCGTGGCCCATAATTATCAACGATGAGCTTGCGCCCCGTCAGGCCAGCATCAGCCGCAAAGCCACCAATCTGCCAGTCCCCGGCTGGGTTGCAGTGTAGCACTGGCGCGTCATATTGCTTATCCTTAAAAAATGTGTTCACATACGTTTGCTGCTGAAGCCACTCCTCTACCGCCTCTGTTAATTCGTCTTTTGGTGCGTGTTGGAAGCTTGCAACAATTGCCGTTATCTGCCCACCGCGCAGGGTTACTTGCGTTTTGCCATCGTAGGGGCCAACGTTGATACAAAAATTGGTTCAATCGCCGCGCCAGCACTGTTTCTAACGGGAGCAGCTCAGGCGTTTCGTTGCAGGCATAGCCAATCATCACGCCTTGGTCACCCGCCCCGCCATCATCCACACCGCGCGCAATCTCCGGGCTCTGCTGAGCAATATGCTCAATAATCTCTACCTCACTCCCCGCCAAACGCTGCACAATCGGCGCCACTGCCACCACTGCTCGGGACGTCACTTCGCCCGTCACAAACACCGTGCCGTGGCCGCCGCACACTTCCACCGCCACGCGTGCCTGTGGGTCGCGGGCCAGGTAGGCGTCGAGGATGGCATCGCTCATTTGGTCGCACAGCTTGTCAGGGTGGCCTGGGCTCACGCTCTCGGCGGTGCGAAACTGCGCTGATGTTATAGTCGTTGCTGTCATCAAAAACTCCTTTCTCTTTTATCCTGCACTGCCAGGCGAGAACAGACTACGCTCTTATGCATCTCATATCTTCCCTGCGCACAGGCTGGAGTTAGCACCTTGCTCTCCTTAGAGCAGGTTGCTGGCGAGTCATCGGGCCAGTCCTCGTCGCACTCTGGATATTAGTGATATTGGTAATAGTATAGCATATATTTATGCTAGAATATCTACCTCGTTGATGTAGCACAACGCGACGAGAAAGATACAGCTAACTCAACATGAGAGGGAAGAACGCATTGTTCAGCCGCTTGGCTACAAGCTTGAGCCTGGTACATAGAGCTGCATTCTTATATAAGCCGCCACGCAGCAACATCCTCTGCACCTAAAAACCGGTCATTACAACCGGTTTCTCGCTGTTCATTCTTTTCCAAGCCGCTCCCCAGCTCGTGCTCAGTTGGCCCATTGGTCGGCGAGCCTCGTTTTGCTCATAGCCGTTGTGGCCGCGCACCCAGATGAGCTTCGGCCGCACGGTGGTATAAAAGCGCATAGGCTTCTTGCACGAGCTCGAGATTCTTGATGGGCCCGCTGCTCTTGCGCCAGCCCTTGGCTGCCCAGCCAGGTGCCCACTTGGTGAGGACATTAACCCAAAACTCACTATCGGTGTGGATCTCACTCCTCAGCCCCAGCCAACTGCATAGCTGCGATGAGGGCCATCCCTCCATGCGGATGTTCGTCGTGTTGCCTGGCTCGCTGCCCAGCGCCACGGGCTTGCCCTGCTCGATGACGGCATAGCCGCCCGGGCCAGGGTTGGGGCTGGCGCTGCCATCGGTGTAGAAGATGCGCGGAGCGGCTACCATGCTAGTTACCACGATCCACGCGCTGGAACTCCATCCAGTCTGATGGCCGATACCACTTGGTGTCATTATCATAGCGCTCGTCAAACTTCGCCCGGTGCCGCGCCAAGTAATGCCTACCACCATCGTGCTCGGCTTCGTAGCGAATACATTTGGTCTGGATAATTCTTGGGCGCACCGCTGTAGAGAGCATTACATCCACTGTGTTGCCCAGGTTAAGCGTGTGTGACTCATTGCGCATATTCCCCAGATACTCCCAGTTCTACAACCTTCACCTGCCGGTCGGACTCATTCTTGATGCGTGCCCACACGTCAATTTTCGACGCGCTCCTCATTCCGCACATCAACACGCTCTACGCGCACTACCGGAAAAATTACTCATCTGCTTGTCTCCTTGTTTATGGGTTTATCGAGGTAATTAGACCATATGGTGCGCAGGGTGCGCGCTATATACGGCATTATGCTGGTGATGCGTGGCCATCACTACCTCTGTTACTGCCGAGGATCCTACCTCACCCACGCTATATATAGCGTGCCCATATCTAGTGTTTGTGGTGATGTGGAAAAGTCGTGGAGATTTTTTACTGGCACTAGACCACTGTTGTGTAGTCATTTTTCGCTTTCATACTGCTCTATAACTGTCCAACCCACTATGTCTTTCACCCCGGATGATGATGAGGAAGTGAAAAACAAGGTAGCGCCCTCATCACGCAAAGCAAACATTTCATAAGCCTCGCGACACGTATTCACATATCGAGATGCCGCTATCTTACCAGGCAGCCACACAGCACACGGAACTGTATATCCTGCAATAATACCGATACCCCTACTATCTATATACCACTAACCTGTTTGCAATCTGTTCTCACACACATCTGCCATGACGAGCCATACGTTGCTACAATAGTGGTATATAATTGCTATACGAATTATCTGGTAAGGTTATTATGAAACTCCAGCGCCTGCTCGCCATTCTATCGCTCCTCTGCGAGCGAGACAAAGCCACCGCTCAGGAACTAGCCGATCGCTTTGAGGTGTCGAAGCGTACTATTTTGCGCGATATCGAGACACTGAACCGAGGCGGGCATTCCTATCATCACTCGGACTGGCCGCGATGGTGGGCTTGCCCTCATGCCACTACACGCTTGATCGGCGAATTCTCTCCACTACCGACAAGCAGCATCTAGCAAGTGCACTGACATGCCTCCAGAGCATCGCCCGTCAATCATCAATCGCTACCTTGCACGCAAAGCTTCTCCCCGAAGATGACCAGTCTGCGATGCCGATGTATGCTATCAACTTTGCACCCTGGGCGGCGGAACACCCTGTTCAGCACAAGATTGAGCAATTACGGCAGGCGATCGAGGAGCAATACTGCATGCAGATGCGCTACATTGGCTCATGATGGCCAGACAGAGCGGGTGATCGAGCCACATCAGCTGGTGTTTCGGCAAGCGAGTTGGTATGTGTGGGCGTTTTGCCAGCTGCGCCAGGATTTTCGTCTCTTCAAGTTGCGGCGCATCGTTCGCCTCTCACCGCGAGAGGAGAGCTTCTCGCCCAGAGCCTGCCCGGACGCCTCGACTGGTGACGACTACTCGAGCAGCGTTGTCTTCTCGCGCCAACCAATCGCTGGCTACACGCGTAGAGCTCCGCTATACTGCGCACGATGCGCCTAGCGCGTGGTGGAGGTGCTTGACGGATCATTTCTCGATGTCGACCGTTCTCGCGTTACCTTTTATACGCCGCAGCTCTCAATCGCCTGCGAAGCAATCTGCCATCTCCGCCCAGTGCTCAGTCGTCGATGAGCCAGCGCAGCCCGCGCGATGGTGGCGCAGCGCCGAAGCGCGGGGTGAGATAAAAACACACATTCAATATTGACACACTGCTGTCATCATTTGCCGTATATACTTGAGACAATACACTAACGGTACATCATCAGGAGGTATCTCATGATTGATCATTTCGGCATCATCGTTAACAATATTGAAGCAAGCAAAAGCCTTTATGAGACGGTATTGGCAGCCGCTGGGCTATGCCCAGACAATTGACGAATCATATGGCAGTGGGCTGTGCAATCAGACCGGACGCAGCATACCGGAATATTTTTGGCTTGGGCAAGGCGAGCCATCATCGCCGCTACGCTTTGCTTTTGCTGCACCGTCGCGGGCGGCAGTTGATGCATTCTATGCGGCTGGCTAGCGGCAGGGAGCATGCAGGACAATGGCGCACCAGGCGTGCGGGCGATCTATCATCCAGACTATTTATGGTGCCTTCCTCATCGGACCCAAACGGGCATAACATCGAGGCGGTGTGCCACGCTGCTGTATAGGGACGCCCTACCCTATCAGTGGGTGGCAGGGTATCTACGTGAAAGATCATTTTCTTAGTCAATAACGGCTAAACGCAACGGTTTGATCACTCCGCGAGGAGCGATGCTTCGGCCCACTACCAAAGCAAAAAGCTCGTATAAACAACCGAGCTTCTTATGCTTCCACAGGCTTGCAATATAGTGTAGCTATACCCCTTTAGTGAGATACGAGCTTACGGCAGGAGTATTGCTACATCACCACGCTTTTTATGCTTGTTCATGGTTTTTAGCAGTGTCTTCGTGTCAAAAGTCATATCTGCATCGGCCTGCTCGCCAAGGAACAAGTGCTGGGCCATTGCCATAGCAGCGAAGCTTACCAATACACCGTGCGCGCACTACCTTTGGGCTGTGCCGCTCGTCGGCTACGCCTCTCTCGTCGCATTATCCGGCCGAAACGGTGCGAGGACATTCACCACGCCTTCATCTTCGCCCTCGCCTGTCCAGCCACACAGCTCGCTTGTCATACCGGGCAACGCAGTAGCTGCAAAATCACTTTTGGCACAATGCGCCGATCGACAAAATCCATATAACTCCCCTGCGTCGTATGGACGGTATCCACCACTAGGCGCTGCTTGGGCCCCTCACCTTCTAGCCACATACCAGTAGCCAAACTGACTGGTGTGGTATGTACCGCCATGGTGCTCGATCGATGGTGGAACGACGGAATCAGTGCGAATCCGTACGTGATTCGGAATTGAACTTTCTCCAAAGAATTTCATAATGTTCCTTATCATATATGATATATTGATAATTTGCAAGGCATATTACCTCTGTTCTTATCAATCCCCATAGGCCAACCCTCATATGGGTTCATAGATGGATTTAATAGGACTATGCAAGCAGATACAGCTAATATTTAGCTCCGACTATCGCCTAAAGATTGTACTATAGCCTACTGCCTATATAGGCTAAGGAGATATATTTTGCACAAAAATGGACAATCAGGACGCGCTCTTTAACACATTACAATCCTTTGTGTCTGCGCTAACCTCTTCCCTGCTGCTTCATCTAGTGCATTGACATCACGTAGCTAGCTTTCATCAGCTCTCAGCAATCGATGCATGCAAGGTAAACGCCGACCATTAACAGTCTAATAGAAATGTCACAAGCGGGATATAAAAGCAAAACTGGTTGAGTTCCTACCGCTGATAGCGCTGCACAAACCGGCGCAGGATCTTGACTGGTTCGGTGACGGTTTGCGGCGACGCTGGCAATGAGGGCATCAGCCTCATCTGGAGCACAATAGCCAGCGTGACGGTAGATATCGATGCGTAGAGCGAGGCTCTCAGGGTCGAGCTCGGGATGGAACTGCGTGGCATACACATTGCGCCCCACGCGCAGCATCTGCACACAGGTACGCGAGCGCGCTAAGACAGTACAGGCAGCTGGCGGCTCGAGCACCCCTTTCTTTGTGCCCAACGAAGCCGTCGAAGGTAGTGGGTAAAGTCAGCCAGGAGTGGGTCATCCCTAGCTGCTGGCGTGAGGTGATCGGCACAGCACCAATTGCCTCACCATAAGCAAAGCTCGGCGTACCACAGTGCCGACACCAGCGCCAACCCCCAGGCAAGCGCCAAGAAATGGCACATCATAGGTAATAATCTCGCGCAGCAGTGGCATCATCACGGCTTCGAACTCGCGCTGCTCGGCGGCTTCTCGGCCGAGCGTAGGCAAAGTTAGCTGGGCCACCACCCATCAGCACACCACCATAGGCAGCAAGCGGCTGCGCGGCGCTGCCCTGCCTCGATACGCACTCGCTCAAGGGTCACCCGGTGCAAGGCCACCCAAAGTGCAAAAATAGCTTGATATTCGTTATCCGACGCCTCATCCTCAGGGCGCGACTGCAGCAGTAAAATGGTTTCGTCATACTCCCTTAATTGTGGCATGGTGTGGCGGTAGCCATTACCCTGCAGACGTGCGCTTCATAAGGGCAGTATCTATGCGGGGCGCCAGAGACACTATTAGATTGTGAGACATCCTGGCAGTCAATCATCGCCTCGCAAAGCTGCGCATCACTACCAAAAAGAGCTGCTCCTATCACATGCAGACAGCTCCTGGTGGGCCATAAAGCGCACGATAGTTGATCCATCACGCCCTCATACGCAGCCCTTGGTTTCGTGGAGCTTTATTCTCAAGGTCATTCGCCTTTTCCTTTGCACCCACTATCAACGGCGTCTTCTGCAGCGCCTTTGACATTCTCAGCAACTTCTTCGGCTTTGTCTTGTACGTCATCAGCTACTTTTGAGCTTTGGCTTTGATGTCGTCAGTAAGTCCCATGTGATATCCTCCATGGTTAGTGTTAGTACAGTTCTATTATAGCAATGTTGGGCGATAGATAGCATATATACCCAATAAGCAAGGTAACCGTTATAGCTTCCGACTTCTGTTCGCAGGTTGCGTATCTGTTGCTGACGGTGACTCTCGGTAAAACGCAGTGATTCGTAGACGCATACAAATTCTCATATTTTACTGGCGTGCCCACCCATACACTTAATGCAGCCTCTATGCCACTTCTAGCTTAAAAGAGCGTACGGCCGAGATTATCGCGAGAAATATCATCGCGCTTCACACCCCCTATTGATACACCGGAGCTCGGCCTGTTTGCTCGCCGCATCGCTTCGGGCCGTTTCAGTCTCACCAGCATCGTGGATGAGGAGAGGCTTACGTCGTCGCGCGTTTTGCCGGGCCTTGTGGAAGGTGTGCCGACGACGCGAATGAGGATGATCGTACACACCAAGATGAAGCTAATCAGCCCACCACGTCAGGCTGGCGACAAAATGGGTCGATGCTGGCACAAGCAGAGACCAAGCAGCGCCACCACAATGGAACGCGCCAAGATGGATGCCGAGGGAATAAAGCGGATCCGCTGGATGTAGTCCACCCGATGGCGGTGGCGGAGCGGCACCGTCTGCTGCTGCTTGAGCTTGACGATGAGAGTTGGGTGGCACATTGCCCTGCGCCATCGTGGCAAAATAGCGCGTTAAGCCCCGATGTCCCTGCCGAGCACTCGTAGGCCGAGTGGCGCACATCGCTCGAAAACCCTTGGGCTACAGCATGAAGCTGGCGTCGAAAGCCATCGATATCAAACACCAGGATAGCTCTGATGAATCGCTCGCGGCGTCATCGCCATATCCTCCAGTAGCGCTGCAAACTCCCGCTGATCCCGCTCCGACTCTTTTGTGGTCTGCGATCGTGGCCGAGAGCAAAAACCAATCACAAAGGTCACGCTGGATATGACGCTAATACGCAATGAGCTCTGCTCAATCGGCTCCCACCCAGGCGGTGCAGGACGAACTTCACGCTCACCACCTTACCGTCGCCACTGCCAGCGCTCGTTGCCATCCGCAGGAGCTTTCACCCTGCTGTGGTCTGTTTTATCTGCTTGATGAGGTCGATTCATAATTTCATGTATACCGTATGAAGCGCGGGGGAGCAATTGTCCTGCCTCCAGCGATGTGGCGAAACCCGATGCGGCGGTCATTATTCATTATGTGAGATAAAACCAAGCACACTTCATGCTGCTGACACATGCTATACCCACACCTCTCATTTCTACTCCTTATGGGTCACTCACGGCGTGAAGTAAGCTCCTCCACCGAGGCAACGTCGCGCAGCGGAGATGCCGCAGCACCGCTTCGTTGCACACAAGTTCGCGGGAGATCGCTCGAGTGGTTATCCGCTCGCCCGCATCGCCGCGCGGTGGCGCAGGGCGCACGGGTTGCTGGGCTAGCTACAGGTGGATGACCACTTCTATCTTTGGCTCAGGCTGCACTACCTCCAGCAGCACGCCGTCGGCAAACCTCCAGCCTCGTTTCCTCGCGCGGTCTCGCGCTGCTGCTGCACGATGGTCGCATCCTCCGGGTCAGCTCGCCCGGCTGGCGAAATGGCCACGCCGCACGATGCCGCCTGGCTGCTCCTCGCCGTCATTCACCAGTACGTTGCCCGCATCATCCACTGCAATAACGAACACCGTATACCGGGCCCGGCGCACCATCTCGAAGGTCGCCACCGAGCCCATCATACAGCCGCTGTGGCCACTGATAAACACTAAATATCTCGCCCACAAAGACACACTGTGCCTCGGGCGGAATCATTCGAGCATGGGGTGGAATGGTACGTTGTGTCATGATGGTATTGTAGCATTGTTCACGTCTCCGCGCATTTCGCCGCACATCATCTTTCAAAATTCGCCCCCACTCATACATATCTGCTACAATAATCCTTATGCATAATGATATCGAAACAATCCTCTTTACCAACGATGACATTGCGCGTGCTGTGGCGCGCCTGGGTGAGCAGCTGAGCCAGGAATATGCCGATAAAAACCCGCTAGTGGTGGGTATTCTGCGCGGGCGGCGCCCCTTTGCGATCGACCTGCTGCGGTGATGCGGATTGCATGCTGGAAATCGACCTGACGGACGTCGTTCTGAGCCAGCAGCGCGATGAGCTTACCTCACTGCAATATGCGCATCCTCGAAGACCCGATACAGACGTGGTGGCTGACATGTGCTGCTGGTAGAAGACATCGTGGATACAGGCCACACCGCCCAGGCGCTGTTTGAGCTCTTTGCCGGGCGTCACACCGCTCAGACTCAAAGCTCTGCACCCTGCTCGATAAAACCTGAGCGCCGCACAGTGGATGTGCGCAGACTATATCGGCATCCCCACCCCCAATGAATTCGTGGTGGGCATGCGGCCCTCGACTACCGCCAGCACTACCGCAACCTGCCGTATATTGGTGCTGAATCCTGAGGTGTGTATCAGTAAGAGTGTCTGATGTTACTGAGCGGGCCACTACGGTCGATGCCTGTCGTCGACCCTGCCCTGCCAGTCTTCAGGTATAAGCAGTCGTGTATTGGGGTGCTGCGCGGTCGCAGCGGATCGGCAGATAGCTGCTCGGCATCGACCCAAGCGCATACTCATCCCAAGCATCGCTGTGCGGACAATGGCGTCCGTCGTCGCGGCAGATGCCCTGCCTCGTGTGGAAGGCCTGCCTGCAAATCGTAGAAGCGCCATAAGCATCCTGCTCAGTCTATCTGGATTATAGCGCCCAAACGCAAACCCAAGTGTATAGGCAAACTTGGTAATATTAGGTATGAGTCCTAGATTTAAAGCCAATCTCAGCCCTGCAAAATCCTTGTGATGCGGCTGATTTTCCACTCCTGATATCTACCACACAGACATCACCTGCACTTGGGTAGACCATACCACACACCAAGGCGCGCCTTACCCGCATCATCGTCTGTCTCGCAAATTGCGCAGATGTATCTGCACGTTGGGTTCTTCAGGTGATGGGGTGTGCTGATGTTTGAGAACTTCTCTGTCATAGGGACAGATTGCATGTCACAAAGTGGTGGGTATATGCGGAACAAATGACATTCATAGATAAAACAAAAAAGGCGTGTTCCCAAAACACGCCACAGATGCACACCGCCAGGTAGCGCTCCATAGAGAAACCTCTCACACTACTTCACTCATTGGTAAGATAAGCTGACGATATGACTGACTCCTTCGTCTAGTATAAGCTATACACTGCTTTCACACAAAAGGTGCTCACCATCACCATAACCATACCAGCGCCGCGCACCAACGTTATAGGCAGTAATAAATCGCCATTAATAATGCGAAGCTTGGTAATGCGTCCGCTTATGCAGTGCCTCCCTTTGCGGTGAAGTCGATGTTGAATAGGCTTTGCATATGTCTGATGAATCAACCGTGCAATGTAATCAATCATCCGCAGGCCGTAGTGCGTCTGTGGATCAACTGGCACAATCTCTATCTTGTGGCGATATCGAGCTATTGGAAACTGATGCTCATCGCTCAGCCGGTCTTGCAGATATTTTTCTATCTTGCGAGCAGCCACTGCCTTCATTGTCTTGTTGCTTTACGATAATACGTACATCGTCATTATATTGCAAACCCACTGTCTAATGAGTCGCAGCAAAATCCGCTGCCGCAGCTTGTGACGCACGCGTCGATTGCGCTGAAAAACTGGCGTTCGCACCGTCTTGTCGATGACCGTGTACGCAATTCGGTGGTCGGCCTGCGCCGATAAACTAGTAACGATCTGCCGCTGAGCGCGCTGCTTTTCGTGAAATGGGACACGGTCTTCATACCACGGCTTATGCGATGGTTGTTGGCGTCGATGCATTGCAGATGCGTTCACCCGCCGGATCAGATTCTTCATCCGTTTGAGTGCTTTCTCATCATCAACATCAAGCGCTGCCATGACAAAGTAGGGGCTCGTGGAGCTAAAGCCTAGTGTACCAGAGTCTGCCAAATGCAGATTGTTTTTCATCTTGTATAATCCTGTTTGGTTTTGTTCTTATAATAATACAGCAACCACGTGCAAATCCACCCTGACACTCTGTACTCATTATCAATCAGTACCTATCACTCAACAACCCCACACTATCATATAGCGTGGTTGCTTGTGCTGCTGCTACAGGGGCGTGGCTTGTTATTGAACGTCGCGGCAATGTTGGTCGGAGCCAGTTATGTGCCGTCTGCTGTTGATCCAGTTACTCACGGTCATAGCGCCGTAGTTTGCCGAAATGTGGCGCAGCTCGTTTGGCTTATAGCCCTGCGTCCCCACTGCACTTCGTCTATATCGTTCATGGTGCGGTCAGATACATCCATCCGAATACTGCCCTCATCCTGCGGCTTGGTCGCGACACGGCGTGATGCCTGGAACCACTCTGGTGCTGGCTGTGCCTTGGCACGCTTATCCCACCGGTGCTGGCCAGGCTGGTTGATCTTGGTGCCGCGGCGCGCAACGTCCAATACCAGCTGGATGCCCACACAGCCTTGTTATTCTTATCGTACACGACGATATTGTGGTCGCTCGAAAGGCCAGGCGTATGCCCTTGCCTTGCGTGTTGATGACCACTGGGCAGCGCCATGTGGCTGTAGAGCACCAGGTTGCCGTCCCTTTTGAAGGTGAGGATAAATCCCGTGGCCACCACTGGTTTTGCCTGTCGTCAAGCAGAAGTGATTTGGGGTAAAAGTTGACGGTCTTATTGCCCCATGTAAAGATACCAGTGCGCTGGTAGGTAGCCTTTGTCTTTGCATCGTAATATTCACCACCGCTCAGCTTCCAGTGGTAGGTGTCAAAAATTTATTCTAGGGCCACCACACCCTGGCCGCGGTTATCTTCAGTTACCTTCCAGTACTCATACGAGCCCATACCCTTGACTCGGCCTGTCACTGCGCTACATGTATTGCGGGCGTCACTAATTCGCGCTGGGTCGCACCAGCTTGTGCACCACCAAAGCACACCAATGCAGCCACAACTGCCACACTGGCCAGCGGGTAGAATTTTGCTAACTTTTTCATTGTCATCACCCTTTGTAGAGAAGTATAGCTAATATATATGCCTGATTATAGCCAATGCACAGCAAAACAAAAGCATACAAATGATGCACAATTGACAACTCATCTGAGATACCTCTGTTTCTCTACACACAAAATACCACGCTCCTCACCTCTCATCTCTGATTTAAACCATCCATCTACCAAAACCCCGCACCATTATCTGATGCAGTGGCGAACCAAGCGAGCTATTAGCCCACTCGCGACGAGCGTGACTTAGTTGTCGAACGTCCCAACGATGTTGACGTGGTTTCGTATGCCATCACCCGTGCTTCGTTGGTTACCACTAGCGAGCCATAGGGTAGGCGCTGTCGGGTGTGAGAGGGCCCAGTTGATTCTCGGGGATGCCCTCGATGGTGCGATCAGTCGTTTCCTGCAGGGTGAGCACGCCAGTGCTTTGCGGCTTGTTTACCAGGCGCGGCGTGTTGCGTGAACCACTCTGGCGTTTTGCTGCGCCTGGCAGCCGATGCTACCAACGCTGGCTAGGCTGGAGCAATCTTGGCGCCGCGGCGTGGCGTGCTCCACTGCCAGCTTGATGCCCAGATGGCTTTATACATTCTGTCGCACACGACGATGCTGCGACGCCTGGAAGGCCAGCGTGCACCCTCTGCCCTGAGTATTCGATGCCCACTGAGCTGTACCCAGTGTGGCTGTAGAGTACTAAGTTACCGTCCTTTGGAAGGTAAGAAGGAGCTCGCGGCCGCCCGTCGTCTTGCCGCTGCTCAAGCGAAGTTGCCTGGCGCAAAGTTGACTGTCTTGCTCCCGCAGACGAAGCGCCCGCTGTTGGCAAATGATTCGTTAGACGCCCAGTCGCACACCTCTGTGCCGGCTACCACCCAGCCGCTGCTGCTGGCGGAAGCTGTTGGTCGCATCGGCGCCTAGTGATCCTCCGTAGCCCTCCGGCATCTTCCAGTAGGCATATGCATTGGCCGCTTTGACCTGCCCTACCGCTGTGCTACACGCCGCACGTGCTGCCTGACGCTTCGCTCGGTCAGGCATGAGCTGGCGCACCACTCCAGGCACACCCATGGCTGCGGTCCACTGCCACGCCTGCCAGCGAATAGTTAATTAACTTCTGTCATACACCCTCCCTTTGTGTTAGGTTGTCGTGCCTCTAGTATACCCCACTATCCTCTGCTGCAATAGCCCAAAAGACCACCCCTATGCCCCATCTCGTAGCGGCGGTGCAAAAACCACATCGTAGCTGGAAATCGCGTGGATAACTGCCCACATTGCGAGAATATACAGTGCCTCTCTGCCCTGGCAAAAATCTGCTATGCAGCGAGCCTTGCAAGATTATGGCACTAACCTTGCAAAAACTAACCATAAGCGTTATAATCATGCTCATAAACGTTTTTAGACAAACAGGGGGACAAAACGGTGATAAAAAGGCAATTATTGTGCTTGCGGCACTTGTAGTACAGTGTTGCTTACTTCTCTATCGCCACAACACATGCCGACCAATGGGGTGTGGTGTGGCACGACGAGTTTACTGGCTCAGCTGTGTCTGGCGAGTGGGATATAGCTGAGCAACATTAACAACTGCACACGCAATGCCACCTCGCCTACAGCCGCATCTCAACGGGTTGCCAACAGCCATCTCGAGATCACCACGCAGCGCCACTGCGTGAGCAATTTGAACGAGCTGCTCACCAGTGCCAACATGAGTGAGCAACCCTGCCCAGCGGCACCACGACCCGCTACCTTATGTGGACGGGTCAAAAACAGGGCAGGCTGTGGATGGCACCAAGCCATTCCGAGCGAGATTCGGGCGAAGTTTAATTGGAATGGCAAGCGTGGTACACGGCCATCGCTGTGGATGGTAAGTGGCAATACCCTGCAGAACTGCAACGACAATCCCAAGGCCAACGACCCATACGGCGAGCTGAGCATCATCGAGTGGTGCTCATCCACACCAAATTACGCGTGGTCCACCACCCATATGTCGTGCTACCACCACGGTGCGCGATGCCGAAATGGAAGAGCTGGCTGGCGGACGCGCGCCCTATCGCACAGTGGCGAGCACTATGCCGGTGCGCGGCCAGGCTCGTTTGCCTACGAGTGGCACACCTGGGCAGTTGAGTATGATGGTACGACGGTCAAGTACTTTGTAGACGACGAGCCCATCAAGGTATATCGCTACCATGTGAGCCCTACCGACGATGGCAACATCCTCCCCAGGACGGATGCCGAACCACTGACGAAGGTCGCCAGCCGAGAGAATATCAATGGTGCATTCCACCGCGGCTGGCAGTCATCCTCAACGACTACGTCGAGATTAGCAAAAACCTCAGCCCCATCGACCCATCCGATCCATTCCCTACCCAGACGATGCTGATCGACTATGTGCGTGTCTTCCAAAAGGGTGCGGGCACACAGCCACCTGCAACAGTGGTGCCCGAAACCGGCACAAAATGGGCCAAGCATGATGCTGCAGGCGACCGCAAATGGTCGACTGACGAGCTCGGCCGATGGAAATAACCCAGCTGCCGCCGCCTGGGTGGCACAACCACCTCGCAAGATGGTGGTGCAACGTGGACGGAGCAGCCAAAGTCGGAGAGTGCGCAACTGGGTGAGCACGTGCGAGCTCGGCCGATGGGGAGCAAGATTGCGGCACTCTACGACCGCGGCTACATCGCTGACGATCGCAAGACGGCGGTACAACGTGGCACAAGCACGCGATGAGTGGCTCGATCAACTGGATGTCGATCGCGAGCTCGGCTGATGGTAACAAGCTTGTAGCCGTCGCCAGGATCACGTTATCTACACCTCGCGCGATGGCGGTGCAGCGTGGATGGAGCAGCCAAAGTCGGGCAGCCGCAAATGGCGCGCCGTCACAAGCTCGGCCGATGGCAATAAACCGAGCTGCAGTCGTCGAAGGCGGGTGCCATCTACACCTCTTCGAACGGTGGTGCAACGTGGACGGAGCGCACCCAAGCTGGCAGCCGCACCTGGACATCGATTGCCTGCTCACCCGATGGTACAAAGCTGGTGGCAACAGCCGCTGGTGGCTAGTATCTATGCTTCGACCGACGGTGGCGTGACGTGGACGGAGCACAGCGTGGACGGCCGGCACAACTGGACAGCAGCAACCATCTCCGGCCGATGGCAGCACCCTCGCTGCAACAGCCGGCGGTGGTGGCTACATCTATGTATCGACACGACGGCGGTGCGACGTGGGTGGCTCAGACGTCGCCTGGTGTGCCCAACTGGTCGCGCGCTTGCCAGCCTGGACCGATGGGAGCAAGCTGATAGCTGCTGCCTCACGGCGGCATGATATATCCACCACTCCACCGGTAGATGATCGCACACTGGCCGCTGCCGAAGCTGCTGTGGCTCGAGCCGAAGCCAGCAAGAACCCAGCAGACATTGCTACTGCCCAAGCTCGCATTGCGACCGTCAAGGATGCACGCAAACAAGCTGCTCTCCAGGCTCGGCTTAACGCCATCACATCAGCCCCATCCACACCAACACCCAAGCAGCCAAATCAGCCAACCAACTCAACTCACCATTACCCAGCCACACGGCGGTGCGGTATCGCTCGCTACAGCCGGTACACCCTGCAGCCATATTGCTTCGGCCGAGCCGGCAACCGCCCCCGCACAGTACCAAGGCCGGGTTCTGCGCAACAGCGTGCGCTTCACCATCACCTGTGCTGGGCAGACCGCTCACACCGGTGACACCACCCATGTAGCACTCACACTAAAGCCAGCACTATCGCGACCCAAGCCGCCTCACCGTGCTCAAGCTGGCCAAAGGTGGCTCAGTCATCGAAGAGCATCACAAACCGGATCAACTTTGGCAGCGAAACGAGCGGTACACGCACAACGATTGCCTCACGATGTGACCGACGGTGGCTTTGGCGACGAAGACGGCACTGCCAACGGCACGATCCTCGACCCCATCGCCATCTACGAAGATACATCGCACACCGGCTCTACCAGCAACTCATCGCGGCCCTAGTGGCCTCCTTGCCAACACTGGCGACAGCCTCCTCCCCACCGCCCTTGCTGCAATTACACCAGGCAGCGGCGGAGTGTGGATGCTCCGCAGGCGGCGCTCGTAGCGCACTACTACCCCACTGTGCACCTCGGCTGGATACTATGCTATCCAAGCCGATTTCTTTTGCCTCCTCGCGTGTATTAGTCTGTGTATGCAAGCTTGCTGGTATGAGCGAAAATTCGCATTGGTTGGCTGTGTACGGCTGGCGCTCTAACTATTCCACGCTGCTTTGGGTAAGAATAAGAGCAAAGCTGTGATATTTCCTCTCCAGCCCAAACTGCCCTCAATAGGCGCAGTGCTATCTCGTTGGCTCGATGCGATCGCTCACGCCGCCGTTGATGTGCTCACAAGGCTGGTACACTAGTGATCGACACCGAGACACGCCACACGGGAGGTAAGCTCTATCGGTGGCCACCATCTCTAGCATCATAACCACGCACAGCCAAAGGCCGCACCAACACGGTCGTGGCCCACCTATTCTCGCCCAAGAGCCCCTAGCAGCGCGCTAGTGCTGGCGTTCTACCTGCGTAGGGTATTTTCCTTGCTACTTATGCTCAAGCACAGCTATGCTATATCGCTGCTACGTCAGTACCCGAGCCGCTCAATATAAATATAATTACTCTAATACAGGCCACACTCTACCCTAGTCAATAAAAAGAAGGCACATTATGCCTCTCTTCGGTATAGAGACGCTGCAGTGCAGTGCTCTGAGTTCTTGCTCTTGACGAACCAGAAGCTTCCGGCGCCAAGACCACTGGCTGCGAGTGCAGCAACGAGCGATACGCTGTCGCCGGTGTCGGCGAGCTGGACCTTCTTGCTTAGCAGGAGCGGCAGCCTCTGCTGGTTTAGCTGCAGGTGCTGGGTTGGCAGCTGGTGCTGCTCTGCAGCCGGAGCCGGCTCTGCTGCTGGTGCAGGTTCTACGGCTGGCTCAGCTGGTGCAGGAGTAGCTGGCGCAGGTGGCTGGCGCAGGAGCGGTGCTGGAGCTGGAGTCGCTGGAGCGGGTGTAGCGAGCGCAGGATTTGCGGGGCGCGGCGTTGGTGGGCGCATGAGATTTGCGGGAGCTGGGGTTAGCTGGTGCTGGATTTGCCGGAGCTGGGGTTGCTGGAGCTGGGTTAGCTGGTGCAGGATTGGCAGGTGCCGGATTGGCGGGTGCCGGGGTAGCCGGAGCTGGCTGCACAACTGGCTGCTCCTCGCTGTTGCTGTGTTAATGTTGCCACCGTTGAGTGCTGCAGCGAGGTTGGCCCCGTCGTTCGACGTAACAACAGCCGACCACGCACCGGTAGCAGCTGTCATTCTCCATCCAGGTTACACCACCGTCATCTGAAGTGCAGATCTCGCCACCATTGACGGTTGCGCAAGCTTCATACCATCAGCCGAGCTAGGGCGATTGATGTCCACTTCTGTGGGGTCGATGCAGCCTGCTCTTTCCAAGCAACACCGCCATCTGTCGAGGTGTGAATCTACCATCGTTGACCGTAGCAGCAAGCTTCATACCATCAGCCGAGCTAGCGATTGATGTCCCACTTCTGAGTGCCAGCAGCGGCTTGCTCTGTCCAAGTCTCACCACCGTCTGTCGAGGCGTAGACAACGCCGTCGGCAACAGTTGCAGCGAGCTTGGTGCCATCAGCCGAGCCGGCGATTGATGTCCACTTCTTCGCACCTGGGTTGGCTTGCTCTTTCCAGCTATGCGCCAGAGTTAGTAGAGGTAAATACCCCACGGTTGGTTGCCACAGCAGCGAGCTTGGTGCCGTCAGCCGAGCTCGTCACTGACACCCGAGTCACCAGCAGCTCCTGGGAGACCATTCTTCGTCCAGGTAGCACCTGAGTCATTCGAAGTGTACATGTAGCCACCCCATTGGTAAAAGGCAGCGATCTTACTACCATCAGCCGAGCTGGCAAGAGCCGTCCACTTTTGCGGCGCAGGAAGGCCGGTTATTGGTCGTTCCATCCAGGTGACACCACTGTCTGTCGAGGTGTAGACATTCCCCGACATTCACTGCTGCAACGAGCTTGGTGCCGTCTGCCGAGCCAGCCATTGACCAGTTCTTTGTACCAGAGCCAGCTTCGCTCCTCCAAGCTACCTCTTGGGCGGCCCGTGTAGGCTGGGCAAACAATGCCACCATGGCAGCTACCGCCACCAGGCACCCAGCCTGAGACACGCGAGCGAGGCGTTGTCCATTTATTATACTTTAACTTGCCTGAGTTCCCTCATGCAATAACCTCCTTTTGTTGTGAAACACAACACCTAAATATAACTGTTCGCATTATAACACCATCACGCTTATGGTAACAAGGGGTATGTTGGGCGATGATTGGTGTATATTTCGCTATATGCTACGAGTGGTGGTATTTGTCGTTGTTGCTGGAGCTGTATTGGGTAGCAATCCACCGCGCCATGTGGTATACCACAAGCCCCAGCACAAGCAGCAACGATGAGATGACACTAGTACGACTTTGCCATAGTCGCTACTGTTGCACTGGCGACAGGTGCTGGGTGCGCGAGTGACGGAAATTGGCTCAGCATAAGAGCAAAAGCTACATTCTCCCACCAGTCGTAAGCAGCATCACAGGCAGCACAACTATCCACCGGGCCCAACCCAGCTTCCACCGCTGCAACGGGAGGCGTCGGAGAAAAAACACCAAAGTACAAGCATAAAACACCGCATAGATGGCTGCATAACAGGCGTCGATCGGCAAAAAGATATGGAGATACGCGTCTACCAGCCTCACCCAGAGCTGGCTAATGTATGATTGATATGGGCGGCACTAGTTGCCAAAGTTATGTCGAGAATTGCCGCACCGCCAGACACTCTGCGATGACACGCACAGCTGCCTGCCGCATCGCAGCCATGCGCCAAGGAGAAAAATTACCAGCAGTCCCCAATATGGGCGAAGCTTTTACCGCTTGAATACGACATGTTATGTGCAGCAGACCTTTACTATACCCTCTAGAGTAGTAGTAGTTTAGCGGAATCACTTTTCCTGGATGAGACAGTTCGCTTATACCCGCTTCGTGACAGATGCACAAGCAGCTTATATAACAACCCGCAAAACACTACCAGCCACGCCAGTAGTGAGACAACGCCTACTGCCGAGCTAGCCAACGAGTGAGCTCCCACCAACGACCAGGAAGCAACATAACTTGCGAGAAACCATTAAACGTCCTCATGCAGCGCGGCAGCAAGCCACACGCTTCGGGTTCGCTCAACGACAAAACCAAGCACGAGCGACATCACCACACAAAATCCAATGAACAACACCGACCCCGGAAGCGCGTTCACTGTGCCGTAGTTATATCCTAGAGCAATCAGTGGAATATGCCACAGTCCCCATAGCACGCCAATCGTCACATATTTCTTGCAAAATGGCCGTCCGGCAAATGCCTGCGCAAGGTAACCACGCCACATAATCTCTTCCGCCATCGCAAAGATCGTATTTACCGTTAGCCCAGCTATCAATGCACCAAAGATACCAGCGGGCAGCATGACAAGCGGCGTTGGTGGCATATTCATCGTGCTAGTATCGACTGATGTACCGATGAGCTTCTCAAGATTATATACCATGCGCTCATTCTGTTGTCGCTAGGTGACCAAACGTCTCTGTACAACCAGCCAAGAATCACAACAGAGCCTATCATCAATACGGCCCAGGCCAAGAATAGCCCAGCGACCAGTGCATACTTCTCACGGTATGTGCTTTCAATGATAACAACGCACGGAATGGTATTGCTGGTATGCCAAGCATCAATCGACTCAGTAAGAGCGTATACAGTGGCACCGGCATATACAAAATCGCAACGTACGCCAAGCGCACGCTAGCGCTACCGGCGGCGCACTATTGCCAGTCGCAGATACAACCGCCCAATCAGCCTGCTCCGGCGAGTGCCGTCACGAGAAAGAGGGTGATGAGTACTTTGTTGCGATGCTCTTTTAATGAGAGGGCGTGAATTGGATGTTTTTCTGTCGTGTTACTCATATAGTATACACCTAGCCTTTTGTGATTTTGTTCGTATGAGGTGATTATACCACCTTGAAGCTTTTCTCGCTATTTACTTATATAGATAATTGTCTGCCATAACTAGATTAGCCTCATTTGCTTTATTCTTCTACCGTCGCTACAATAGAGCTATTAAGACGAAAAGGTTCCGAACGGTTAATTGCCTAAGGACCCTCTATTTAGTGCCGGACAGCTAACTTACTGCCTTAAGCTTATACAACCGCCACCTCCCCATCACCCGCACCTGCCACTGGCGCTCGCGGGCAGCGGCAGCTCGGTCGCCGGGGTGAAGGAGGTTGATAACCTTGATGGCATAGTCGCTAGCCACCATGGCGTGCTCTGGCATGTGGCCGGTGCCGATGGCTTGGCCTACCACGCGCAGCACCGCCGTGGTGAGCTCATCTGGCGCTTGGCGGGCCAGCTTGTGCACCGCAAAGCGAGCTTGGCGCACATCGTGCATGCGGGCCGCCCCAGCTTGCCACTGGCGGTTGATAGCAAAAACCGGCGGTAATAGCTGGGTTGTGCGGGTCACCGTAGCCCTGCCGCCTCCATAATGTGCGCTGCCAGCCGCAAGGCATAGCGGCACAGCACCACCTGGCTAGCGCCCCTCGTACAAGGTATCGAGCGCCGCCCGGCCAGCGCTGTCGTCGTTAATTGTGATTTTTACGCGTGTTGGCATGGTGGTTCCTTATGAGATTTTAAAGGCTGCCTCTCAGAGAGTCATTACTTGCCGTGTTGTATCTATCAGGTACGTCGATGACTCACTACTAGTTACACTCGAGGTGATTCAGATAAACACCGCGTGGCATGACGAAAGCCGATCTGCTCATCACCCTTATGGATATCCTGGAGAGATAATACAACATAACCACTGTCATCCCATGCAATATACGGAGCATACAGAGACTGCTCTGGTGCCTTACAATATACTCCGTAGGTTTGATCATTGTCCGACGACTGCGACTCTCCTTCGATGATCTTACTCAACTCAGCAGTCAGGGCTTCTGCGATGGTTTGGCTGTCGTAACCATACCGCTTATAGAGATTCGGGTCTTTATCTAACGGAGACCGATCCTGCTCTTCTACAGTTACTGCATGGGTCTGATCGGAGTTTTGCTTCTGCTCAGATTTTACGAGGAAAACGGGTGGAATCCTCCAACCGAAACAAAGCCAGGAATGGCTAAGGTCACTGTTGGATCGGGCTTTTTACCTTCTTTGGATGACTGTTGACCGCTCTGGTCTATGAGTGCAGTCGCCACCTGTGATAGCGCCTGTTCGACCGACGGATCAGGCCCTTTTATATCGACCCAATCTAGCTTGTGGACTTTTTGGTAGCTCATCCCTAGAAACCGCGGCTTTTGCCTACCAACAATAACACTTGCCGTACAGGGGATGCCATCAGGGCTATAAAAACCGCTGTACCCTCTGGAACTGTATTGAATTTTGGCCACGCATCATGGGATAGACTCCTGCGGACATGTAGGGCCATATATCGTTCGCTTCTATATCGTGTGTTGTATCAATTTGCTGCCGCAACGGGTTATTCTCGATGCTATCATCTTCCATCGCTCGCCGAAAGGCTTTGCTCCCTACAGATTGCGGCTGAGATTATAGCGGCGTTACAACAACACGTGGGTCATCCTCCCGCTCTTTGAGTTTTTCATACCGCTGAGCTAAGCGCAAAAGCCCTCTGGTGGCACTCATGCTAAGCGGCGCGCAGCTTTTTAGCCCCATCTCATGATACGGTTTGGCCCGTCGCATAGCTAATGATGCGAGACGTCGATCGCAGCGCCCGAAAGAAAGACTCGCCGAATTCTCGATACTCTTCCTTATCAAAGATCTCACTCTTCGCTTCCTCAACAAATGAGATCTCACCGCGCCGATCTAAAGACAACAGTCTCTCTTGGGGCTGCTTTGCCACCTCGATAGACACACCCTTTTTGGAATGATAAATTCCGTCTCTTCACCTGTTACTGAGTATGTGTATGATTCCCAGCCATTCGGGATAGATTTCTCTCCGTTCATTGGTCGCCCCTTCTGTGTATAGTTCAATTATCGTTTTGCATAGTATGTTTGCAATTGTAGTGTTTCGGCAATAAGCGGACGTACTACCGCTATACCAGCTTATCGACGACAACCCGCCGCTGTTCCGTCGTATCTCGCTCGCGGACGGTGACGGTGCCGTCCTCCAGCGTCTGGAAGTCGATGACTCACGCAGTACGGCGTGCCGATTTCGTCTTGGCGGCGGTAGCGCTTGCCGATGTTACCGTTGTCGTCCCACATCACACGTCCGGGGTTGCTTTGGCGAGGCTCGCGTAGACTTCTGCGGGCTTTTTCCACCAATTCTGGCTTATTCTTCAGTAGCGGCGACACGGCAAATTTGACTGGCGCCAAATGCTCTGGCAACGCCAAATACACCCGCTTTTCTCACCGTTTTGCTCGTCCTCACGGTACGCGCCCGACAGCACCGCCATCAGCGCCCGCTCGACACCGAAGCTCGGCTCAATGACGTGCGGCACAAATTTCGTGTTCGTTCCCTTAATGGTATATTCCATACTCTTTACCGCTGACCCGCTGGATGTTCATCAGGTCAAAATTGGTCCGGTAAGCGATGCCCATCAACTCTCGCGGCCAATCAGATAATCGTACTCAATGTCGATCGTCTTTTTCGCTATAGTGCGCCCGATCCTCCGCCGGCACGTCCAGCTCGTGAATGTGCTCTTGCTTCAAAACCCAGTTCTGCCAAAAACGCATGCGTCGCCGCCAGCAGCTCTTCAAACGCCTCCTGCCAATGCTCAGGGTCGACGAAATATTCAATCTCCATCTGCTCGAACTCCCGAGAGCGGAAGACGAAGTCGCGCGGTGCAATTTCATTACGAAAGGCCTTGCCCTGTTGAGCGATACCAAATGGTAAATTAGGGATAGAAGCTATCGACGACGTTTTTTGAAATTGGTGAAGATACCTGGGCGGTTTCGGGGCGGAGTAAGAAATACTGTATTCGCTTTCGGTCGCGCCAACGTGCGTTTTAAACATCATGTTGAAGGTGCGCGATTTGCTCAGCGGATTGCCGTCGGGGCTTTTGATGCCTTTGTTTCGGCAATCACCGCATCCATCTGCTCCATGGTCATGCCGTCTGCATCAACACCATTGTCCCTGAGAATATGGTCGGTGCGGAAAACGGCGGTGATTAACCGTGTCTTCACACAGCGGATCGACGAAGGTATCCACATGCCCACTGGCCTGCCACACCTTCTGATTCATCAAAATCGCTGCATCCACGCCATACATGTCGTCGCGCTCATCGACGAATCTGCGCCACCATAGGTTCATAATATTGCGCTTGAGCTGCACGCCCAGCGGGCCGTAATCACGTGCCGCTCAGGCCGCCATACACGTCCGACCCCTGATAAAATAAAGCCGCGGCGCTTGCACAGGCTGATAATTGCTTCCATTGTTACGTTGCTCGTTGCGCTACTACACGCGTCCTTTCTCCGCGTTGGCAACGCGGCAGCTCATGATTGGTTCTTTTGGTATTATTATAGCATTTCTTAAGTAGAGTATGTCTTCATGGCTATACGCAGCGTTGATGCCTCCATCTCAATAACCTCACGTCTACCCTCAAAGCAACTTACCGAACAAGAAAATATATGGAGGCCAGCGATCAAACAGACGGAAGAGTGCTGTGCATAATCTGGCCGGAACATTTTCGGTGCGGTGAGTTGCTGGGAACGATAGGAAGATTTTTGCAATTCAAGCTATAGCATTACACCCCAGCATGCCGCCGCGCCACCAGCCAGCATTCGGGCAGAATGGCTAGCACACCACCGACCCTGTGCTACCACTGTGGGTGGCGCGTAGCGAGCAAACGGAGCAGCTTGATGTGCGCTGCGGTGATGTCGCCTGGTCGCTCAGGGCGCAGGCCACGCTCCGACCCGTCACGCATATACCGCCGCTCGGGCTGGAGGGGCTGACCCTACAACGTCGCGCAGCAGGTTAAGCTCGTAGCCCCGCAGCGCCGCATAGTGGATGGCTAGCCAGGCTTGGGTGAGCATGATGGGTACGCTTAGGCTGATTGAGCCCCTCATATACCAAGCGCAGCACCTCATACCAGGCTGGCTCGTCCAGCATGCGGCTGGCCTGCGCCACCAGCTGGATGGCGGCATAGCCAGCTTGCAGGCGGTCATAATCGGCCACGATGGTTTGATAATACTTCGTCAGGCGGGCCTGTGTTAGCACGCCCAGCTCACTGCGACCCTGGCGGATGACGACATCGCTGATCGCAAAGAGTTCAACCGCCCCAGCTAGCCGACTCTTCTCGCGCCGGACACCCTTGGCAATCACCGCCCGCTGCCCTTCTGGCGTGGAGCAATTGCAGCACGCGGTCGGCCTCGCCATAGTTGGTACGGCGCAGGACGATCGCTGTGGTGCGCTGCATACTCATGTCGCTACCTCGCTTGGGTATACCTCGCCTAGTACGTTCGTCACGTCGCTCGGGTGCATCGTTGTTTTTGTCCAGCAAAGCAACGACACCGTAGGGTGCAAGATCGGCTAGCGTCATGTCGCTCGCATTATTACTACAGATGATAATGGGGATGCGCTGTGTCGCTATACGATTGCAGCTCGTGAGCAGCACCAGCCATTACCCCCAGGCATGAACATATCGAGGATGATCACTGCTGGGAGCGCCTCGTCGAGCACCGCCATGCCAGCCAATACATCGGCCGCGTGAGACGGGTGCCATACCAGCCCGTCGCACCGCCGCAAGCCGCAGCTCAGCAAACCATTGGTCATCGTCGATGACCAACACCCGCGGCGGCGATTGCGTCATAATAACCTCTGTTGATACACCGCCTGGAGATCGATGTAGAAGGTAGCCCCATCGCGGTGCCGCACTGCCCAATCTGCGCCTCCATCGCGCTGGCAATTGCCCTGCAATGTAGAGCCCCAGGCCACCGCTGCCTGGCCGGCTGTGTAGCGGCTGCGCGCTGACGCCAAGGCGCTGTTCAATTGCGCTGCCAGAGCGATGGCGGAATGGCTGGGCCGTAATCGCGCACCGCTGGGCGGATTACCTGGCCGCCAGCTCGCCGGGAGAGCCGCACTACTACGGGTGCGTCGCCCTCGCCACCGTGGTGGAGTGCATTGTCCGCGAAGTTGCACAGAACGCGCCGCAGGAGGTCGCGGCTGCCGAGACCCACCACTGCCTGCCGCGGCATCGCGCAGCCGCTAGGCGACGCCCCTTGGCTGTGTAGAGTGGCTGGAGCTCGGCCACGACGTCGCGCGCCACCAACGCCAAGTTGAGCGGCTCGATGCCAGATAGCTCCTCGTGGAGACGGGTGGATTGCGTCAAGTCGGTGGTGAGGCGCAAGGCCCGCTCGCTGGTTAGTGCCATCCGCCGGGCTGGCTCGGCCACCTCGACGGGCGACAGCCCCCAGCCTCAAGCTCAGCGCCAATTGCCGTGGTAGCGCCAGCGGCGACTTGAGGTCGTGCGCCGCCGTACACAAGAGCGACGCCTCCCAGGAAGCGCCGCTCATCGCATAACGCATTCCCTCCGTGCTCATACCAGCTGCATTGTAGCACAGATCGTCGCAATGTTCTATATTTATTCGTTAAATTTAATGGTTTTTATCAGGGCTTCGTAGTCGTTATTATTAAACACATCGGCATCCGTCCGCACCGTGAGCGTCCGGTCGCGCATCTTGATTACTACTGCGGTACCGCGGATGTCTTTGCTAAAGTTTCCTTCCAGGCGCGTGCCTGTCAGGCCTTTGTCATTGCTCCAGGCGCTCGACTTCAGCTCACCTTTTTGATTTGGCTGTCGTAGTCGGCCACCGCTTTGTCGTAGATCTTTTGCTCGATGCTGATGCGAATAGCAATCTTCTGCGTATCTGTTATTGGCTGGCACGACGCGGGGGGTTGAGGTACGCCTCATACGTCTTACCACCACCTTCGCTCACATCGGTAGCTTGGTAGGCACTCCAGGTCTTGGGGTAATCGAAGGTTAGGCGGCCATAGTCATCTGGCCCAACGAATTGCAGCATCGGCTGCTTCTCGCGCTCGGCAAACTTCTTCTCGTCTTCGTCTGCTTGCGTCTTCTTGGCCTCAGCTTGCGCTGCGGTAATCTTGCTATCGAGGTTGCTCTTGGCCTCGGTATAGTTGGTGTAGGCCCAGGCCGAAAACCCACCAAAGAGCACTACCAGCAGGGCTAGCCCAATAATGGCAAAGGTGCCACTAAGAAAACTTCGTCGTTTGTAAGATTGCTTCGTCATACCCCTATTATACTTATGCCTGGGGCGATAGACAAGAGCGGGATGCTATTTGTGCTGTTCTGCTCGCACTTGATATAGCTTATGCGCGCCTTGCTCGCGCACTGGTGTCCAGCCAGGCACGGCAAAAGGCGTAGGAGATAAACCATAGGTCTGTGCCAAGGCGGGTGGCTTGCTGCTGCACATGGGCAGCCATCCGAGCGATGTCGCGTGAGTCGCCAAAAGTGTAGACCACGTGGTACTGGGTGGAAAGTTCGTGCGGTAGAGGTTACCACACCACCATCGCTTTGGTATCGCCACGCAAACGCCAGCGCGAGAGCAAGACGAGGAGTGGGTTGAGCTCCACACCAAAGGCTCGAGCCCCCTGCTGGCGGGCAATCTTTAAGACAACGCCATCGCCCGAGCCCATGTCCACCAAGCAATCCTCTGCCCCCAAGGCGATAGAGTTTGGTCAGCGCCTGCTGCACATCGCGGCGGTGCGATGTGCACATAGGGCGCGCCCGTCAGCGCCGTCACGCAAAAAACAGCAGGATGATGACGAGGAGTGCCCACCACATCATCAGGCGGCTGCGTCCTCTGTGATGATGGTTACTTTGTTTTTGATCTCTGTCAAACGCTGGTCGATCTGCTCGGCGACGCGTGCGGCCTGTTGGTAGCGCTCTACCGCCGCCTCGAGCTCAAACTCATCACTGTCAAACCACACCGAGATCTCCTCCAGTTGCTCCATTTGCTCACGCGGTGAAACGGTTATCTGCATCGCTCTGCGTGGTCAGGCTGCGGCGGTGCTGATGGGCTCGCTGGTGTATTATTGGTCGGGCTGGCTATAATCCGGCGTGATTCCCTCTGCTGCAAGGGGCCATTGCCAGTTGGTCGTCATCACTCAGTATGGTACGCTTGGCCCGAGTGCTAGGTCGTGGCGGATTTTCGCCTGTTTCGTTGGTTGTTTTGCGTTCGACATGGGTTACCTCGCTGTTATCATATCGCTATATCGCTCGATGGTGATCGTTTGGCCGACGGCGGCCTGGCCGCGCACCAGGGCGTAGCCACGCGCTCAGGGTTGCTGCAGGGGTTATACAGCCGAAGCCGGGCCTGCAGCGCTGCGCATTGCTGCTCGAGTACCTGCTGTCGCCTGGCTAGCTTCACTCGAGCCTCAGCCAGCTGATGCTGCACCGCTGGCTGCTCATCATCTGCTGCGGCAATAATCGTTCGCTTCATTGCCCGCAGCCGCTCGGGATTAGCCGCGTCTCGCACTGCCGTGGCATCAGGTGTGATGAGCTGAGCTGCGTTGGTCGGCGTGACAGCCCGGACGTCGGCGGCGAGATCGGCTAATGTTTCATCTGTGTCGTGCCCCACCCCGACCACCGTTGGCACGCGGCTTGCAGCGATTGCTCGCACCAGCGCTTCGTCGTTAAAGACTTGCCGTCATCGGCGCTGCCACCACCACGTACAATCGCCAGTACCTGTGGCACGGTTGCACGGCGGTTGCAGCGCTCAATGGCGCGGATGATCCGATCGGCCGCACCAGCACCCTGGACTGGCACTGCACAGACATCGACCTGCATGCCGCCCCAGCGCTGGCCAATGATCGTCATAAAGTCGGCATAGCCTGCCGCCTGAGGGCTACTCACCACGGCAATGTGCTCGGGCCACTCGGGCACTGGCCGCTTGCGCTCTGGAGCAAAGAGTCCTTCTGCACTCAGGCGCTGGCGTAACAGCTCAAAGTTTTTCTTAATACTCCCCTGCCCGACTGGTCGCACCTGCTGCACGGTCAAGCTGACTTTACTGCGTGCCGTGAGCTTCGGCACGGCTTGCACTGCTACCTGCATGCCATCTTCTAGCGCCACCCGAGCTGCCACACCATCATAAAGCAGCTCACGCTGCCTGTCTCGTCCTTGAGGTCAAAAAGACAAACTTTCCTGGCGTACTACCATACTAGCCACCTCGCCCTCGACCGTTAGTACCGGAAATGCTCCCTCCAGTACCTGGCTCGCACAGGCAAGGAAATCGCTAACGCTCAGTGGTGGGAGGTTTGTCGCGTCCATAACGCATGATGGTTAGTTGGTAAAATGCATAGCCAAACACCAGTGTGGTAACGATAGCGATCACGCGGTAGAGCATCGTTCCAGCGATGGCTCTGGCCTTGCTCACGCCTGAGGGTGCCAAGATCCCCACCATGACCGCCTCATACGCACCAGCTCCACCAGGGGGTAGCGACAACCACCGCCATGGTTGTGGCCACGCCGTAGGCGATGAGAATTGATGCAGGATTAACCGATACCCCCAGCGACTGGAAGGTCATCCGAAGGGCAAGATCTCCAGCAATCGTAAAGATAATACTCCAGACGAAGGGCTGCCACAGCAGCTTCTTGTCGCGCCGCAGCTCGAGGAAATCGGTGTGAAGATCATCGCAGTAGCGCCGCACCGCAACTTCGTCCATCACTGGCTTTGTGCGCCGCAGGATACGCCGCGCGAAGCCGTTGACTGTCAGTGTGATCTGATGCGCCGCCTTGTGGAGCCGCCGCTGGCTTGTCAGCAAATATACTCCCAGTAGCGTGATCATCGTCAGGCAAAACACCAGCCCCCCACTCATTAGGGATAATCCAGCGGTTCACGCCGCTATCGATCGTCACTATTACCACCGCCACTGCAAGGAACAGCACCACTGCCACAAAGCCCATGACATAGCGCACCATTTGGGCCATTGTCGCACGCCCCGTCGAGACACCGTATTTGCGCAGGCGCCAGTTGGCGTATGATATACCACTGAGGCCACCACTGGGAAAGGCGTGGTTGACAAAGTTCAGCTCCAGCGACAGGCGCATCAGGCAAAGGGCTCACATCACGCACGAAGCCCTTTTTGTCGCAAATACGAGAAGATCATCTCACCCACGCTGGCACCCCAGCGCCGCCACTGGGAAGACGGCAATCAACACCCATATATTAACCTGTTGCAGCAACCGCCGGGCCTGGAGAAGCTCGAGCCGCGACAAGAATAGAATCAAGGCGATCAGCACAAACGTCATAATACTCAGCCAGGTGCGGAAGGACAGCTGCTTCATTTTTGATATATTTCTGCATAGCTACGGTATATTATACCACGAGGCAGGCTGCAGCTACTCAAGCATACTCGCCGGGCACGCAATCGTCGCCCTCATAGGGCCGTCCACTCGTCGTACTCGGTGTCGTACAGCCAGTCTTTCGTCGCTTCATAGAATGCTCTGTCGGTTCCGAATGGGTCATCGACCGTTGAGATATGACGGTATTCGGCAAGCTTCGCTTCAACAAACTCCGCTATCTCGACGAAGCCGAAGCTGGGGCATGACTAGTGGTTTAACTCGGGTCGCCATCAAAATACTCTGCACCAGCAGGGTCATCCAAGAATGACTGGGAACACACAGTGAGGATATAGCGCCCTGGCTCGGTCGTGCCCACGCCAACATCCTGATTAGGGGAGATGTCCATCTTCTCACGGACTGACTTATCGCGCGGGGTAATGCAGACGCCAACCTCAATCGCCCACGGGCAGCGCGCGCGTCACCAAATGACAGATAGACTCTTCGGGTTGTCGGGCTGATGAATCCATGGCCAATCAATCTCCCACCCTTACTCGACAAAACGCCTGTCATCATAGGTGAGAAGGCGAGCTATTGTATAATATGATGTCATAGGGCGTATGATATGCCTCCTGGTCGCTCTTGTCAATTCTCGGCCGGTTGCTTTATTCCCTCCATTCTTACCCACTTTTGCGCTATACTAGGCATATGTATATTGCAATTCTTGGCCGGCAGCCGGCCCTGGGTGTGGCGGAGCTGGAGTGTTTGTATGGCGCGGCGGCGGTACGTTGGTTTGGCGCGCAGGCCGCTACTATTACCTCTGATATATTCGATTTTTGAGCGCCTCAGGTGGCAGCCAAAAAGGCGGGCTCGGGTGGTGTTAGATCTGCGCGGTAACTGGCTGGCGGTGAGCCGGCAGATCGTTCGCCACCATAGCGCGCAGTGGCAGGGCGCGCCGCACAAGACTACGCTGGGCATCAGTGCTTATGGCTTCTCTGCCACCGCCCGCGAGGTGCAAAAGACCGGCCTTATTCTCAAGGCAAAGCTGCGTGCTTCTGGCACGAGCCTACGCCTCATCCCCAACGCCGCTCCAGCGCTCAATACTGCTACGAGCCATCATAACAAGCTTGGTCGCTCGCCCCACCACATTGAGCTGCTGGTAGTGCGAGCCCAGGATGGACGCGTTATTGTGGCGGAGAGTGTTGGCGCGCAAAAACATTTCTGCCCTGGCCGCACGCGACCAAGCCCGTCCGCGCACTGATGCCTTCGTCGGTATGCTGCCGCCCAAGCTTGCCCGCATGATGATTAATATGGCTGGGCCACTGATGCAATACCTCCCGCCGCCAGGCGGCCAGCGCCGCGCCCCCTACTGCTCGATCCCTTCTGCGGCACTGGCACTGTCTTGCAAGAGGCGCTCCTCCTGGGCTACGATGTGCGGCAGCGACCTAAACCCCAGATGGTCAGCTATACCAGCGAGAACCTCGCCTGGCTGCAGCGCCGCCTGCTGCGGCTACTCCCGGCGCAGTGCAGGACATTACCAGGCTGATGCCACTACTCATCAGTGGGCAGACGCCCAGCAGCTCAGCGCCATCGTCTGCGAGACATACCTTGGCCAGCCCTTCTCTGCCCCGCCTGCTCCCACTAAGCTTAGCGCTGTGCGCACCACATGCAACCATATCATCAGCCATTTTTCTCACTAATCTTCACCCCCAGCTACGCCCCGGCACGCCACTGGTCATCGCCGTGCCCGCTTGGCATAGCAGCGACGGGCAGTTTACTCACCTGCCACTCATCGCCCAGCTCGAACAGCTGGGCTACCAGCGCCGTCCACTCCAGCACGTTCGCCCCGCCGACCTCTGTTATTACCGCGAGAACCAGGTAGTTGCGCGGGAGTTGTTGGTGATGGAAGTAGCGAGATAATCTTGGCAAAATCTCATTCTCATTATTCAGTGACGCATACATCTCCCCATTACAATGCCAGCAACCGAGCATAGCAAAGAACCTCAGCACGGTATAGCTGGAGGTTCTTTATATCGCTCCAGTAGCAAGTATTATTGGCGGTTGTTTTTTTTACATCCATTGCGCGGGTAGTTGTCCCCACCTGTTGCCGAGCAACATCAAGATCATGAAGGTTAATGCCACGCAAACGTTCCACTATAGAACCCAAACGAGGTACAACACTTGCTGGTACGATGCCGTCTGCAATGATACTCTCTAACTCATCTGCTGCAGCAACCAACACCTCTGGAGTGTTGCGGAGTGTCCTTCTAGCGCCCAAAGGGCTTCTCTGTATTGATCTGCCCGTATTTCTTCTACTGCCTGAGGAGCTGGTGCTTCGTGAGCGTTCATCCCACCGCGAAGCGCTGCACGTATGTCCTCTGGAGTTAGTGGCGCAGCTGGCGCTGTCGGTTTACGAGGATCAGCCACTTCTCTAGGCTTGCTCGAAGCGCACCTGCAGACGCACGATCGCGCTTGTGGAGTGCCGCCCTCCCTTGCTCTGATACATCAACATATCGAAGCGCCTCAGCCGTGCCAAACCTGCCTCTCAGTGTCCGAGCTGCCACTCGGCCCGCTGCCCGGATACGGCCACTCACCCTGCGCTCCGGGCTTATCATATCGTCCTGCCATCATCACTCCTTTTTATATCATTATTGCAATCTATAGTATAGCTAATTATACCACCATAGCGCCAGCTGGCCAATATCTGCCTGGCTGGAGCGGCGGCTGCACAGCGAGAGCGTTGCTATTCAACCCACACCGCTTGACTTCGCCCACGCCCTCACGTATAATCGTATAGATTGTTTATATTAGCTAAAGGAGTGATATGTCAAAAGTCAAAGCAGGTGGCTCAAGCAAGAACGTCCACAATAACGCTGGGGCGCGCCTTGGCGTCAAGCGCTTCGGTGGCCAGCAGGTCAATGCGTGGTGAGGTCCTCGTTCGCCAGACAGGCGCTACAAAAATTGCCGGCCCTGGCACGTACACTGAGCCGCAACTACACCATCCACGCCGCTCACAGTGGTGTTGTCAGCTTCAAGAAGGTCAAGAAATCTACCTTCACTGGCAAGACCCAGCCACGCACCCAGGTGTGTGTCAGCGCAGCGTAAGTGTTTTTATAGTGCACATGCAAAACCACCTCACAGCCGAGGTGGTTTTCTTGTTTTTAATAATACCCCTAGTAGGCTTGGTGTATGCTATCGATAAGTATGCTATGCTCATACTATTCAGTATTTAGCAACAACATGCTCTGTCCTAAGAGATAACCAAACCAGCCCTTATTACTCTACGCGTCCGAGTACCCGCTCCACGAGTGGGCTATTATCCACCTCTCCGTCACTCGCTTTTGCTGCCACGCTCCCAACCAATTGGCGCGCACTATCCCCACCGAGATGCTCATATGTATCGTCTCCTTGAGCAGGCATTACCTCTGTTTCTTGCTCATCAGTTGAGTCATTCTGGTGAGTAGTATGAGTGGTATCAGCAACGGGCTGCAGCTACCATCCTTCACCATCACGCCATAGGCTCTTTGCAGGTATGCATTGGTGAAGTCAATGTTTTGCTCCTGCAGCACCGCGAGTGGCACGCATTTCTCGAGCTTGTCGATGTTGCTTCGGTGGACTGGCTTAGTCATCCGCACTAGAGCCACGTCATTTTCGTCAATGATCTCTATATCAATCCACCCCTTTGTCGAGCTGGCCACTGCTGCGCAATACATTCCACTGGTGGTGTGGCGCATCTTGGCGCTTGGGAATAATATGTGTATCGGGATGGATTGCACGCTCTTTTGGTGTGCCGTCCGTTGTGATTGGCTGCGTCAAGAGATGCTCCTGTCGTGGTGGGAGTGATGCCGAATATTTTTCCGTCATCTTTTTATAATACCACGAAACAACACTAAGAAAAATCGCTTAGAAGCAAGGCTTGCTGCACGCTGCATTCGACAGTCCTCTAGCCTCTGTTATTCTTGGCTCATACCCAGGTGATACTTTTAATGCAGCCACTACGTCGCCAATCATCACTTGCGACTTGACGAGGTAGTCATCCACCCTAGCTGCTTAGCCCGCTCTTTGTCCTTGGGCTGACTCAGCGCTGTCAGCATGATAACGCGGACGTTGGTAGTGTCTGGAGTGTTACGCAAGATATCGAGCACGTCGAAGCCGCTGATCTTAGGGATCATCACATCAAGCAAGATCAGATCAGGCCGAACATCAACCACGGCCGAGAGCGCATCTTCGCCATTGTGCACTTCGCTCACCGCAAAGCCCTCCAGTTCCAGCTGTGAGCGATACACTGCCAGCAGTGCGGTGTCGTCTTCTACCAAGAGAATTTTTCTTTCGTCTGTCCATATGCCTTTATGGTAGCAAGGTAGATTTAGAACAAATACAATACTTTTGGCGAACAATCGTTTGCATTTTGTTGGATATATGTCTACTCTGCGAGCTTTTGCAGAGCGCTATCGAGCTGAGGGTCGCGGCCAGCATTGCGGTCATCGGTGCTCATTTTGACCTCAGTATCTGGCGCAATGCCGCCCTGCGAGATATTGCGGCCACTTGGGGTATACCAACGCGCCACGGTGATTTTGAGCTTACGGCCGTCGGGTAGGTCAACAGCTTCTGCACGGTACCCTTACCAAAGGTCTTTTCGCCGAGTAATGTCGCTGCTTTGTGGTCGTGCAATGCCCCCGCCACGATCTCACTGGCACTGGCGCTATTGCCGCTGACGAGGACAGTCGTCTTCATCCCCTTGAGCAGTGCTCTGGCTGCTGCTCTGCACGGTGTCACGCACGACATCGCCAGACTTCTCTACTACCACGACTTTGTTCTCAAGCCACAGGCTTGCGACCTCGCGAGCAGCCGTTACATAGCCGCCACCGTTGTTGCGTAGGTCGAGTACCACAGCCCGCACCCCCTGCTGGACGAACTGCTCTGCCGCTTGGCGCGCGAGGTCGGCGAGTTTGATCATCAAACCGGGTAATAGTGAGGATACCACGCCATCGCGAATCTGGCTACGCACACTGGCGTCGCTCACCTTGGCCCGGACGATGGTATATTCCTCGGTCGATTCCTCACGCTGCATCACGAGCTTGGACCGTCGTGCCAGCCTCGCCCCGCACTTTACTGGCCACTACCTCAGGGTTCTGCCCTTCCACCGATTGGCCATTAATACTGCGGAAGATATCGCCGGCCCGCAGGCCTGCTTTGGCTGCTGGTGAGTCATCGACGACGCGCACTACTGTTGGATGGTTGCCCCGTGATGCAATCTCCACGCCAATACCGCCTCACTTCGCCATTGAGGCTGCGGTCAAACTGCTCCAGTCTCTTGCTTGTCCATGTAGGTAGTGTAGGGGTCACCAGTGGCCGCAGCTAGGCCACGGTTAGCGCCATCGATCAGCTTCGTGTCGTCCAGTTTACCATCATATTCTGCTTTGAGTTTGCGATAGGTCTGCTGCACACTGCTCAGGTCAATGCTATCGGCTGACACCTTGAGGCCAAAGACTGGTGCAATTGCTGCATGAGAGCTTGTCGGCGTACATCCCTGCCACAAAGCCAGCCCCCAGTAGCAGCACTGCCACGAGCAAAGCCGTTAGCTGCGAGATAGTCAGCTTTTTTGGTTCATCATAGTCATATTTCGAGCGGCTCGCGCTCGCCGTGTCACTCCGTACCATACTATGGTATTATACTACGCCAGGCGACGCGGCAAAGAGTACAGAGATAACCATTGACCTACCGCTCCATCTACCCTTCACAGTCAACTATTTCTTTTTATATTCCTCTATATCTCATATCTCTACTATTTATCCTATATTTCTCTATCTAATATCCTTCTCTATATTTCTATTTCTATATTTCTATATTTCTATATTTCTATCTATCTCTACTTATCTCTATTTCTATCTATTTATCTATCTTTATATCTCTTTATCTTTATTTACTTATTCTTTATATTTCTCTATATTTCTATTTATCTACGTATCTTTTATCTTTGTTTATTTATCTTTCTATTTCTATCTATATCCATACTTATATATCCATATATCTACCCATATCGATCTCTCTCCTATTATATATAAATATATAAAAGAAAGAGAAAAAGAACCCACGCTAACAGAGACATGAGAAACCAGGCGAATTTCGAAATTCGCCTGGTTTGAAGGAAGAAAATGAGAGAAATAGAGGGGGAAGGGGAGAAGGTAGTAGAACAAACAATAAAACAGAAGGGCTTATGCTTTTTATTGGTAACAATTATGCGATACTTCGAACCCCTTGCATTTTTGCCTCATCCTCGTATAATAGACAATTACCATTCTTTAATCAAAACGAGTGAGGTTATCTGATGTCTCTTGCTGTTGTCAGCGCAAAAGAAGCGCCTGTTTATTCATTACTATCCACTGCTGAGGGTGGCTCACAGCCACTTGCCGAGCCTGTCTCGAGCTCAGGTTGGGTATCTTGCGCTTGTGAGCGAATCTGCCACCCAATACAACAGCAAATGAGGAGCTTGATGTGAGACGTATCATCGACAACGAACGCCACCAGCGCGAGCAAGCCCTCCACAGTGTCATCGACAGCCTCACAAACATCATTACCAAGATAAAAGGAGCGCCCGTGGTGACCAGCCGCCCATCACTATCACACATGAGTGAGATTACCTACGCGGTGCATTATTTCTACGAGCGCTGTCTCGATTGCCGCGATTGTAGCCACGGTTTTTGATCAAGATCTCTTTAGCACAGGAGCAGCACGGCTTTACCTACGGTGGTGAGAAGCCGCCCAGCACAAGCGAAGCAATCAGCAACGTCAAAGAGCTCTTTTGCCCTGCGCCCATATGGCTCGAGGCCGATGCACGCCGCCTTTTAGCAACGGCTACATTGCCCAGCTACCCACTGATACCCAGTCCTCCGGCACTGCGAGAGCGATGATCCAATTGGCACAGAGTACAACCAGTATGGTTACCGAGTTGGCTCGCCTGAGACGGGTAAAGCTAAATTTACCCAAAATGCTACTTGGGCCGAAGAACAGCTCGAAATCCCACCAGCAGCATAAATTATAAATAGCACCTTATCTATTTCATTTTGCAGAGCGCCATCTCTGTATGATGAGTTTTATACCCTGCAGCGCCATCTTCATTAGTCCTTTTTGTTGCTGCATTCGCGCTTTTCGTTCAGCTGCATCTTGCGCCCATAATTGCTCCAAGCACCTTCTTTCTCGTGCCTTGTACTCTGGTGTCGCCATCTCTGCAGCTACTTCCTGTGCATAATCAACTTGCTCTTGCGACATAGGATACACCATAGGAATATTGACAAGAGTGCCCGCTGGTGTACCACGAACTCCAATCGTGGCATACTTAGCAATTGTCGGGCCAGTGTATCGTGTTCGACCTTCTCTGATGAGGGTCATAATCGAAAACAGGAGAATCCTCACCCGGTTCTCTCTTGTCGCTCTAGCACCAAGCAACCAAGCAAATTCAGCTGGATTGCGTTCTGCTTGCTCTTCTACCGCCGATTCATCTGTATCTAGCGCTTTTTCGTGTGCACCATCAAATGAGGTGTGTGTGTGTGTGGGATTTTTGGAACTTCGCTCATAACTAGCTCTTATTAAATCACATCTAGTATAGTATGGCAATGCAAGCCAATGCTAGGTTAATTCTCTACAGGAGAAAGCACCAACTAAAATAACAGCCATCACGTGCGATGGCTGTTATTTCCTACAGATAAATATACGTATCGTACGTACTGGCAGGCACCGTCATTTCGCTGTAGTGACCCCAGCCAGGGCCGCCGGCGTTGAAGTAATTGAACTGACTAATGCGGACTGTGTTACTACCAGCATCGTAGCCTTCGATGTAGACAATGTGTCCATACTGCCCTGCTGAGATAACACCAAGGGCATTGGCCCGTGGGGTGCGGCCCGTCGAGAAACCGGCATTGCGAGCGGCAGCTGGCCACATGTTGGCATTGCCCCAGTAGCGTGGTGCATAGCCAGTCTTTGGTAGGTCTTCCAGGCGGTGTAGCTTACACACTGGCGGCAGCCATAGCCCAGTGGGTCTTCGCCACCACCGGATGCGCCACCGTGCGACAGCGCATTGGCATCAACGGTACAGCCACCAGCCCATGGGTAGCCACCCATCGAGCCATCACCAGAGGTAAGCTACCGAGCGAGCCACCGCCACCAGCGTTGCGGATAGCCGCTTGATGGCATCCTGTTGCGCCTTCTGGACGCGGGCTTTCTCCACCTCGCGGTCGGCGGTGAGCTTTTGCAGTTTGCTTCTTCATTTTTGCGTGCGGGCAAGGAGGTCAGCTTGCTCGCGCCCTGGCAGCAAGGGCTTCGCGGGCGTTCTTTTTGGTCGGCCAAGACACGCTCGACTTCCTTCTTTGCTCTTCTAGCTGCTTTTTGAGCTTATTGACCCGAGTAATCGTCCTCGCTCAGCGTGGTCTGGATGCTATCGCGGCGATCTTGCTCCACCACATAGTCACCGTGTTCCGGCTGCTGGCCAGCATCTCCAGCGGGCTAATAGTGCGGTCGACATACATATCGGCCCAGCGTGTCGCCCAAGGCGTCTTGGTTAGCCTTGATGTCGCGCTTTGTCTGGGTAATCTTCTCTCTGCAGTTGGTCGTGCTTCTCGGCTGATGTCGATCTGCGCTTGGATCATCGCCTTCTGCTTCGACAAGACCTCGAGCTCATTTTGCAAGCTCTTCGCCTTCTCGTTCAGCTCCTTGGCCTGCGACCGATACCGCCCAATCTCCTTATTGAGCGCATCGATCTGTCGCTGGTACTCCTCCTGCGACACAGCAGAAGCAGTCCCGGTGGTCACCCCGAGGTAGGTGCTGACTGGCGTACTGAGCGCCATAATCACGGCAGCCGCCACGATGACCGACTCTGTCGGCAAGCCCCTTGGTTTTTCTTAGGTGCGGCCACAGCAGTGTGGGCACGCGAAGCAGATGTGGTGGATTGTTTCATATTTCTTATGGTAACAAGCGGTGTGTGCTTTGTCAACACAGGCCTCCTTTTGTATCAATCGCTAAATCTTTAGGTAACGGCGGGTGGCCACCAGCGATGAGGATGACGCCAATGCATGCGCCCAGTGCCATCATCATCACCAAGGCAATAAGCCACCAGTAGGATGCTGCCATATCAATGGTGGGCTGGAGAGCAACCCCCACTCTTGAGCGAATTGCCCGAGAGGAAGAGCGTGATGATACCCAGCGTGGTCGCAATCACGTGGCGATCACGCCATACACCACAGCCTCCACAAGGAATGGCCCGTGAATAAAGCCACGGTCGGCGCCAATCAGCTTCATCATCTCGATCTCATCGCGTCGGTTGAAGATCGCCATACGGATGGTATTGAAGATAATCAAGAACGAGATAGCGATAAAGAGCACGCTGGCCGCTACTCCAGCCTTTTGCGACATATGCGTCCACTCTGCGATGCGCGTCGTACCGTCGCGCCGCTGGCCTCATAAAGGTCGGCGTTTGGGGTGGCGCTAACCAGTGGTTTGAGCGCAGAATTGGTATTGACGAAGTTCTATCAGCTGCGATGTGCGTTGTTGTCGTGCAGCGTGATACGGATCGTCGCGGGCAGTGAATTCGTCGCCTCCTTCAGGGCATTCAGCTTAGCCTCATCATCCTTATTGGCCTTGGCAAATTGCTCCTTGGCTTCCTCGAGTACTAATAAAGCGTACCGACTCGACGTTGCTGAGGCGGCGCAAACCCACTAGCACCGGCTGAGCGCGCTCCTCCGAGACATCAGGGCGGAGGTAGATCGAGCGGTCGATATCCTTGTTGATAGCCTGAGCAGTATCAGCAAGTGAACGCTGAGCGACAAGCGTCGTAAAGACGATCAGCAGTGTAATCGTCATCACCAGCGTCGCAGCAAACGCGTCAGCCAGGCGTTGCGGCTAAAGTTATTAACGCCATAGTGGCACATCCGGACAAACGTCAGCCACTGGCGACGGCGGCGCTTTTGCTGCATCAGAGCACGAGCAGTATCTTTGCGGCGGCTCATTGGCGGTAACTCCCTCTGGCTTGGTCGTGCGTGATCTACCATGCTCAATGGTGATGACGCGGCGCTTGAGCCGGTTAACGATCTCGACATTGTGGGTGGTCAGGAGCACGGTCGTGCCATATTTATTAATCTTCTCGAGCAAACGGACGATATCCCAGCTGTGCTTAGGGTCAAGGTTACCAGTGGGCTCATCAGCGATAAGAATCTTGGGCTGGCGCACGACAGCACGGGCAATCGCCACGCGCTGGCGCTCACCACCACTGAGCTGGTGCGGAAATTGCTTCTCTTTACCCCGGAGGCCAACGAGGTCGATCACCTTAGGTACTGTGTTCTTGATCTCGCGATTGCTCATACCTGCAATCTCCAGCGCAAAAAGCGACGTTCTCAAAAACGGTGCGCTGCGGCAATAGCTTAAAATCCTGAAACACCACACCAATCTTGCGGCGCAGCAGTGGAATATGCTTGTCCTTGAGGGTGTCGTAGTCGATACCACCGACCACAATCTTACCCGTTGTGGGCTTCTTCTTCGCGAGTGAGGAGCTTAAGAAGCGTGCTCTTGCCCGCCCCGCTCGTGCCAATAATAACGACGAACTCGTTGGGCTCGACATGCAAGCTTACCCGATCGAGCGCCGGCTTGGCATCCTTATCATACCGTTTGGTTACTCTGTCTAACAATATCACTATACCAGTATAGCATATGGCTGAGGGATGGAGCGAGAAAGCTGCTACTTCTCCCCCACCCCATCGCCAAATACGCTTCAATAAAGCCGTCGATGCCGCCGTCGAGGACAGCCTCCGCGTCGTGGGCTTCGTGTTTGGTGCGGGTATCTTTAACGAGGGTATAAGGGGTGGAGTACATAGTTGCGGATTTGCGCACCCCAGCCAGCGGACTCACCAGTGCGGAGGTCAGCAAGGCTGGCGGCTTGCTGCTCGTGCTGGAGCTGAGCCAGGCGCGAGCGCAGGATAGTGAGAGCCGTCTCACGGTTTTGGATCTGGCTGCGTTCGTTCTGAATCGCAACGACGATACCAGTCGGCAAACGGGTAACGCGTACTGCCGAGTCGGTCGTATTAACGCCCTGCCCACCCTTGCCACCGCTGCGGTAGACGTCGATCCGGAGGTCTTGTCCTCGAGCTGCACACCTGCTCGGCTCAGCGATTTCTGGCATCACCTCCACCAAAGCGAAGCTTGTCTGGCGCAAATGGTCAGCATTAAATGGGCTGAGCCGCACCAGGCGGTGCACGCCATGCTCGCTGCGCAGCTGGCCATAGGCGTACGCACCATGGAGGCTGTATGTCGCACTCTTGATGCCCGCTTCTTCCCCCGTCGAGCGCTCGAGGAGCTCCGCTTGGAGGCTATGCTGCTCAGCAAAGCGTAGATACATCCGCTCGAGCATCGCTGCCCAATCCTGTGCATCGGTACCACCAGCCCCAGCGCTAATCTTGATAATAGCCGGTTGGTCGTCATGTTCACCACTGTAGAGGAGGTCACGGTGGCGCGCGCTTGGTAGTCGTGCTCGAGGGCGGCAAGCTGCTGCTCGAACTCTGGTATCATCGAATCATCGCCAAGATCCATGAGCTCCACAATGTCGCTCGCCCTGAGCCTGCAGCACCCTGCCATGGTTCTATCTGCCCTCGCAGGGACTGCCGCCTGGCGCGACACTTGCTGAGCGTGGGCTGGATTAGCCCAAATTTGCGAGGTCAGCCAGCTGCGCCTCAAGCTCGAGTGAGCTGAGTGGCTTTTGTCAGTAATCTGCAAACGATGGATCGCATCGAGGATATCGTGAGGAGCTGTGCGGCGCGCTTTTTGAGTGGTTGCATAGGTCTATTATACCGCACTCTGGAGCGCCGGTTTCACTCATACGGCGCAGCATTGCTGGCCACATATATCACAGCGTATTGCTGCGCGCTCGCTCCGTTACCTTTGTTTAGTAAAGTGTAGAGTCTCGTTGTTATTGCACTATCGCAATACATCGAAGCAAAACCGAAGCCACCATCGCATGGATAGTGGCTTCTCATATAAACAGCATTGTGTCGCCTCGCGGCTTCCCCCTACTGCGGTTGGACTGGTGTCGTGGGCTGGGCTGGTGCAGCTGGCGCTTGAGGCGCAAGGAGCTGGCAGTCATCTCATCAATGTGATCAAGCCGGCGCACGAGGTATGGGTGGTCGCTCAAGGTCTGAGCAAAGCGGTTCATCGGCCGGTTGGCGGTGTAGCGCTGCCACTGGCGAGCAGTTTCGTTCATGCCTCCGCCACATCAGGGGCCAACGTGCACCTTGACAAGTGCATTCTTGACGAGCTCTGGATCTTCGGTACAGGTAAGCGCCAAGCGGTCGGCCGTATACTCAGTGCGGCGCTGCCAGAAGCCCGCCAGCCAGCCAGACACCGAAGAAACAAACGGCAGTGCCAAGAACGGCTGCAGATACAGCATAGCTATGGTGTGCTTATATTTAATGTGCCCCATCTCATGAATAACGACTGCCTTGAGCTCATCGGGCGTGAGGTAGCGGATCGAGCCAGAGTGTAGCACAACACAGTATGGATTCATAAAGCCGAAGGCATAGGCATTGATAACTGGGTTCTGTGGGGACGAAGATCTCTATCCGTGGCAAACCGAGGTCAGCTGCTGTGACATTAGCCCAGTCGCGCAGCCAAGCATAGTCGCTGTACTCTTACTTGCATAGCATTGCCCAGCATCTTCTGCCGCTCCATCCGGATGAAAAACATCCCGATAAGGAGGATGACACCAAAGAGTATAGCACCGCTAAACAAAGCAATACTAAGCCTCAGCCAAAGTGGGACTTGCTCTGTCATCACGCTAGTTTCTTTCTGCATGGAAGTGATCAGCCAGTGCCGTAAAAATAAAATACGCCGACGTCATAAAAAGAAGCCAATAAAGGTAACTGCCAGCACAGTGTTATCACTGGGCATATTGGCTCGGGCCACGGCGAGCTGCCCCTTACTATACTGCGGCGCAGCGGCAGGCTGTGGTGGGTTGGTGTGTGGTTGTTGATCCATTGGATTGTCGATTCCTTATCTTGTATTGCTTATACAATTGTTTGTAATCTATTATAGTATATTCTGCTCAATCGCAAAATAGCACTCTACTTCGCCAGTTCCATTATTTTATTCAAAACGGAAACTGCTCATCATAGCTGCGAACGATTCCTATGCAGGAAATGAACACACTGGAGAGATATTTACCCTTATACCGATTGGTCATGGAAAGTGCGAGGATAAAGCGGCTTATGCTTCACTGCCCTGCACCGCTGCAATAAATTGCTCACCACGATCGGCGTAGCTACGGTATTGGTCAAAGCTCGCGGCAGCGGGGCTTAGGATGACGACATCACCAGGCTCGGCCTGCTGCTTAGCGGCATTCACAACCTCTGCCATAGGCACACTACCAAGCGTGATGACAGGCGCCGCAACACCATAGTTTTGTAATACCGCGGCAATCGCCGAAGCATTTGCTCCCATAGTAATGATAGCGCGGACAGCCCTCGCCTTGAGTGTACACTTCTTGTGCCAGTGGCTCGTAATCACCACCTTTGTCTGCCCCACCAACGATGAGCACTTTGGGCTCCGCAAAGGCACGCAGCGCTGCAAATGGCACTGCCCGGTGTGGTAGCAATACTGTCGTCATAATACCGTACCTCATCCTGCTCTGCCACGAAGGCTAAGCGATGCGGCAAGCCAGCAAAGCTCGCCAACCCCTCCGCCAGGCGCTGCGGCACAGCCTGTGGATCGAAGGCGAGCACTGCGCTCAGCGCCGCACAGGCATTCTCACTCATTATGAGCACCCGGCAGCTGCAAGCGATCCGTTGCGCAAAGCCGCCGCTCACCCTGCCAAAAAGGCACCATCTTTCGCATACACCAGCCCATCGTCTGGCGTGCCATAGCGATACGCTGGTGGCGGCGTACCTAGGCTGCCACGCGCAACATCCGTGTCAAGCGACTCAGCAATCTGCGCGGCATATGGATTGCTCGGATGATAAATACACACATCACCTGGCCGCTGGTGCCGCCGAATGTTCGCCTTGACATCGACATACTCGGCAAAATTAACGTGTTTGTCGAGATGGTCGGGCTCAATCATTAGTACTACTGCGATCTGCGGTGAACGTTCGGCATCCCACAGCTGAAAACTCACTCAGCTCATACACGACCACATCATCTGGGCCAATCTGCGCCAGCTGAGCCAGAGCTGGCCGGCCAATATTGCCCACCACATGGACGGTGCGCCCAAGGGCTTGCAGCATAGCAGCGATGAGGCTCACCGTTGTACCCTTGCCCTTCGTGCCCGTCACACCAATGATCGGCGCGGGGCAGCGTGCGAAGAACTCATTCGTGGCCGACCACACCGTCCCATCCGTCTCGATCCGCCACGGTGCCAATCCAGGGGTGCGCATGACGATATCGGCATCACCCAGCTGAGCAAAGGCATCTGGACCCGTCAATACATCCACCACCCCAGGCGGCACGTCAGCAATGCGCCGCTCATCGGCTATCACAATCTCAGCCGCAGGCCACACCTGCCGCGCATAATCATACGTCGCACGACCCTCAACGTCGTACCCAGCAATCGCAACTTTCATACCGCCATTATAGCATACACAGCACCCAAAACACAGAATATACAGAGGTCAGAGGGTGTATCATACTGCCCTTTGTTCTTGACGCGCTCTCATCATCTCCTCGTTAATATCGCTATCTCGTAGCGGTGTTATTGCTTTTTCGCTTTATTTCTTGTATACCACGTGCATTGGCACATCACCATATGCAACAGACCGCAACAGCTCTTCCTCCGTCAATTTGCGCTCACTGCAACTATTGCTATAATATATAGTCTATAGTTAATTTGAGTATCAACAACGAAGATAAAGGACACAAGCAATGGACACTCAGCCCACTCCTGGCCATAACCAACCAGCTATGACCTCGCCAACGAACACCATGAATATGAATGCATCGCAGCCTAGCAATACACCGCCACCCCACTCGGGTAATCCATTGCTGGCAAACAAGAAACTGCTGTATGGGCTGATTGCTGGCGCGGCGGGCATTGTGCTAGTCATCGTCATTATCATTGTTGTAGCCATGCAGTCTACACCACCAAGCCGCAAAGACTTGCAAGACGCTCAGGCGCTCATCCGCACCCATAGCCGCACCGAGGATCGCCTGCTGCAGCCACTCTCTCGTGGTGAGACGATCGACGCCAAAGCATTTGCAGACAACCGCACAGAGCTCATCAGCAAACTGGGTAGCTCACGCGCCGTGCACGACGAAGACATCAAGCGTGCGTACGAGCAGTACAAGCGCGAGACAGACGAAGCCACCACTGCGCTTGGCAAACTGCCCAGCTACTATGCTACCGTTGCCACCTTTATCAAAGAGTGCGCTGATACTCGCGTGCTCAACCGCCAGATTCTCAACTTTGACTTCCGCAAGGGCGGCAGCACGGCGCTTACTAGCGCCCCTGCGACTGACCGATAGTGAGATCGAAAAGGAAGCAAGTAAGACCTACGGCTCGTGCATCGAGCAAAGCCAAAAAGTGCAAAACATCAGCGAAAACGACAACGCACGCGCACTTGGCGGCGAATACTCACGTATTACCAAGCGGTCAAAGACCACCATCTCAAAGCTGCTCAATACTACCGCGCTCACAGCGACCCTAACAAGCCGCAGCAAATACAGCGGGCAAAAACACCGCGCCCAAGGTCCCCGACAACAGAGACAGCAAGGCCGAAACATACGTCATCGACGACGGCGTCCTCCACAAGAAGGACAGCGGCCTCACCGAGATAAACAAGCTGCTCAACGCGAAGATGGCAGTGTACCGCGCAGCCTAAGAGCGTAAGCGGTGCTTCTTCGCTTACAAATTCTTCTCACGTTAGAATGTAGAGGGTAGGTTACAGCTATACCTAATCACTCATAGCGGTGTACCACCACAACTCAAGAATCAAGTGCACTAAGTCGCTACTTGGACGACCTAAGGTCACCCTCTTGGAAATCGTCAACTTTATCAAATAGTGCCATCAAGCTTTCGCGTGTAGGCATGCCCAGGACATTCTCCATCCATTGCCATTCTTCCTTAGAAGGTGCATACGGGCCTGCGGTGAGCTCATTCATGGCTGTCAATAAGTCGGAGCATTCCTGTTTTTGTGAGGACAATCGTGACAGGGTCGTTGTAACCTTTTTCGTTCGTCCCCAGGGCGGTAACTTTTACTGTTGGTTGGATTGACGTCACTCATATATTGTTCTCCCATGCTATTATTTCAATAATACAACAAAATCCAATGAATGCAAGCATTTCTCCTTGCCTTCACTAAAAAATAGTAACAATAATTTGATCAAATTATATAAGCAGATAGGCCAAGCATCGCCACAAAAACTTCGACTCTTGTAGCGCAAAGGCAGGCAACTATGCTAGCTGAGGAGCTTCTACCTCGTGCAAACAACTCCTCTAGCTGCTCACCCAGCCGCACGATGTCGCTGCGCTCACCGCTACTCACGCCAGCGAGTGCCCAGGTGTTGGCAGCGATGAATTCACGTGCTACAGCATTCATTTGCTCGAGAGTGGTAGCTTTGATCTCTTTGTGGCACCTGGCATAGTCCTTCACACGCCATCCCAGAAGAAGCGGGCCAGTGTAGAATCCACTAATTTGTGCTACTGTTTGCGCCCCCATTTGGTAGCGCCCCAGGCCATAGGATTTGGCTGCCTCCAGCTCTGCCTCAGTAATCTCACCACGCAGCACTGCCTGGAGTTCACTGGACAATCAGGCGAAAGAGCCGCTCTGCCTTGTCGCATTCTACCTCGCCACCAAAGTCCCAGCTGCTCTCATATTTGCCCACCGAGCCATCGCTAAACATCCCATAGGCCATGCCCCTGCTTGCGGGCCTTGCCAAAAGATGCGCGAGTGCATCGTGCCGGTGAGGATGTGGTTGAGGCAATCGAGTGCAGCGTCTTCTTTGTCGCTGAGCTCGCGCGGGATCTCCATCGACCAGCCAAAGGTGAGATTGCTGGCTTCTTTGCGGCGGATGAGGGTGGGCTTACCACCGTGAAGTTCGTCGTGCGGCACCGCAAAGCGCTCACCACGCGGCAGTTGCCAGCTCTCGAGCATACGCTGATTTGCGCCTTGCGCCCCGCCATTTTGCCAGCAATGACAAAGCGGAGGTTATCGCTGGTGTGGGTGCGCCGGTAGTGCTCCTGAATATCGCTCAGCTGCACATGGGCAATGGTACGCACGCGCTGGTGGAAGGTGTAGATGTCATTCCCCAGCAGCTGCTGGATCTTGGGCCACAGCACTCGGTTGTGGTTGTTGAGGTAGCCGACAAGCTCGCTGCGCACATTACCCTTCTCGGCTTCGAGCTCCGTCTGGTTGAACTTTGGCTGGGTAATGGCTACCTGTTGCAACTGCAAAATACGCTCCCACTCAAAGTCCGCACAGTCCGCCACATACACCATGGACAGGTCGCTCGTCCAGGGCATTGTGGTAGGCACCGTTTTTGATAAACTCCGCCTCGTACTCGTGCTCGCTTGCAAACTGAGCATTAGCACCAAAAGGCCATGTGCTCCATAATGTGCGCCGTCTCGTAGATATCCTTACTCGCAACATAGCGGTTGCCCGCCCGGAATTGGAATTGGAAGCTCATCACGGTTGCGCCAGGCACGTCGATGAGAGCCACGGGCACCATTCTTTAGCCTGACCTCTGTTACTGTGTGTTGCATTTAGCGGTTCTTTTTGCGATTCTGCCGCTGGGCTTTCTTTTTCTTTGCGGGCGGCGTTACGTTTGCGGTTGACGTCGGCAGTAGTTGGTGCCGCTTTTGTTTTGGCAAAGTCCTGATCGTGATTCGCCTCCCACTCGTGATCTCATTGACGCCGCGCTCCACCGATGTTTCGGCCAGGGCGGGTAAGCTCGGTATCGTGCTCGTTGTCGGTTGCCTCGCGAGTGATGGCGTCGGTCTTGCGCACTTGGTAGATCGCGTGGAGAACCTCCGCCCGGAGGTTGGCCTGCAGGCTGTCGAATAGCTTTTTGCGACTCAGCGCGGTACTCCACCAGCGGGTCGCGTTGGCCCACGCTGCGCCAGTGGATCCCCTCGCGCAGGTGCTGCATGTTCTTCTAGGGTGCTGCATCCACAGCGTGTCGAGCACCCTGCAGTACACCTCGCGCTCGATGCCGCGCAGTAGCTCGCTGCCGAGCTCGTCTTCTTTGTCTTGATACAATTTTTCGCCGCATCAAGTCGCCATCTTGGTCCGGACGCGGTCGCGCTTTTTCGGGCACCGATTTTCTTAATCTCGTCTTTATCCAGTGGGAATATTGCGCCAAACTCCTCAGCAAACTTCGGGTTTTGCTTGGCTGGTACCTCTGTAAGGCTCTCTACTGCAGTGCGCAGCAGGCGCTGAATTTCTGGCTTGATGTTGTCGCCATCGAGGATCTTGCGCCGCACGGTGTAGACCACTTTGCGGTGGCGGTTGATGACGTTGTCGTACTGAACAACATTTTTGCGCGCATCGAAGTTAAAGCCCTCGACCCGCTTTTGCGCCGCCTCGAGCGTCTTGCTGACCGCTTTGTTTTTGGATGGCCATATCTTCTTCTGCACCAAGGCGCTCCATCAGGCCAGCAATACGCTCACCCTGGAAGATCCGCATCAAGTCATCTTCGGTCGAGACGTAGAATTGGGTGTCACCTGGGTCGCCCTGGCGGCCACCACGGCCCCCGCAGCTGGTTGTCGATCCGGCGCGACTCATGCCGCTCACCGCCGATCACCACCAGGCCGCCAAGCTCCTTCACGCCCGGCCCAAGCTTGATGTCTGTGCCACGCCCGCGATGTTCGTCGCCAGCGTCACGGCACTCTTTCTCACCAGCGTGCGCCACAATCTCGGCCTCACGCCTCATTATTCTTAGCATTGAGGATCTCATATGCATGCCCGCTTTGTCGAGCCACTGGGCGATCAGCTCATTTTTAGCAATCGAGCCCGACCCCACCAGCACCGGCCGGCCTTGCTCGTGATATTCCTTGATGGCGGCAGCCACAGCTTTGAGCTGGCCTTTTCGGTTTTGTAAATAAGATCTTGGTGGTCTTTGCGGGCTAATTGGCTTTGTTGCGCGGCACCACCACCACATCCAGGCTATAGATCTGCTGGAACCCTCTGCTTCAGTAAAGGCTGTACCGGTCATACCACTGAGCTTTTATACAGGCGGAAGAAATTCTGGAAGGAGATGGTCGCCAGCGCTCATGCTCTCTTGCTGAACGGGCACGCCTTCTCTTTCGCTTCGATCGCCTGGTGGAGGCCTCGTTGTAGCGGTTGCCGATCTTGAGGCGACCAGTGTGCTCATCGACGATGATCACCTCGCCATCATTAGTCACTGACGTAGTTTTTGTCCCGATGGAAGAGCGTCTGCCCGCGCGCAGCGCTTGGTTGATATGGTAGACACTGCGGACATATTCAGGGGTGTACAAATTTTTTATACCAAGGAGTTTCTGTACCTTGTCGATGCCACTATCTGTCAGGGCCACACTGGTGTGCTTTTTCGTCGAGACGTAGTCCTCCGGCACAAGCTTGGCAGCAATCTTGGCAAATTGGTAGTAACTCGTCAGGGTTCTTGTCGCAGGCGCACTAATGATGAGTGGGGTGCGCGCTTCGTCGATCAAGATGGAATCCACCGTCTACAATGGCAAAGTTGAGCCTCGCGCTGGCGCACCAGGCTAATCTCATTGACCATATTGTCGCGCAGGTAGTCGAAGCCGAACTCGTTATTCGTCCCATAGGTAATGTCTCGCCTCGTAGGCCTCGCGCGCCGTGTACAGGGGCGGAGCTTTTGCATGCGTGGGTCTGTGTGGTTCTCGTTGGTATACGTACCATCGTAGAGGAAGGACGCTTCGTTAATGATCACACCAGTGCTAATGCCCAGAGCGCTGTAGATCTGCCCCATCCAGCCAGCGTCACGCTGCGCCAAGTAGTCATTGACGGTCACGATATGCACACCCTTGCCCTCGAGCGCATTGAGGTATGCTGCCAGAGTGGACATCAGGTCTCACCTTCACCAGTCTTGAGTTCAGCCACGTTGCCTTCGTGTAGTACCATCGAGCCAATCAGCTGCACATCATAATGCCGCTCGCCAATCACCCGATCGGCCATCTCGCGCACCACCGCAAAGGCATCGGGCAAGATAGTATCGAGCGTCGTGCCCTTCTTGTGCAGGCGTTGCTTGAGGACCTCTGTTTGCTTGGCCAATTCCTCATCCGAGAGTGCTTTATATTTGGGCCCAAGCTGTTGGATCTCGTCTACCTTCTTTGTGCAGACGCTTCAAGATCCGCTTTTGCGGATCGCCAAAAATCTTCGTCAGTGCTTTTTGCTGTGTTGTTGCCATGATGTCAAACTTCCTCGCTTTCCTCTCTAAGCGGCCATTCAATTCAAAAACTCCCCATTATACCGGGCTTGCGGCTATTTGGGAAGGGTAGCTACACAAGTATGAGCAAGAGGCCGATACCGATCGATACTGGCCTCTTAGCTCGCGCTGTTTTACCTATTAGCTACTCCGCAGGGTGCGCAGGGTGATCTCTGCTCGCGCCTCGAAGCTGCGTTTGAAGCGAGCGAGAAGGCCACGGCGACCGAGTGTGCGGCAGCTGGTTTTGCTTTATATTTGCGCAACTGGCTCAGCCAGTTTGCGCTCGACGATGTCGGTAGCAGCCAGGACGTTAAGTGTGGAGTCTTTGGCCTTGATGGTTTGGTCTGGCACGGTAATGACCACCTCTCACCTCATATATTTATTACCATGCCTCGCCATTAATCTCTTCAATGCGCACCATAGCGCTCACAGTCTTGCGGGCGTGGCGGGCGACACCATGCGGTCGAGCGCACCGATCTTCTTGCGGTATATATTTTTGGTTGGCTCGTCTGGCGAGTATTTGCCAATCACCGGTAATGTCGATGTTTGCGATCATGCTGACCCCTTTCGTGTTAGCAACTTGTGCTTATAGTATAGCATGGTTGAGGAGAAAAACAGGGGTTGTTATGGGCACATTATCAGCGCAGATAGAGACCTTTCGGCTAGCAAGCTTAGCTGATAGGCTACCTCTTTTCGCAGCTTTTTAGTCTAGCCAAGCAAGGCTTCAGTCTCTTTGCTCTTAGGTGGTGCCCTGTGCGGCAGTGTGACGTATCTATCAACTTCATCAGGTCTCTCAGCTCTTGTGCGTCGGCATCCTTGTGCGAGGGGTGCTGCTGGCTATCACCCTCTGTGGGTTGGAAGAAGGTGTACTTTCTCCATCATTGTATTGTTTGGTGCCTGTGCCGTGGATGCGCACGACCTGCCATTTATCGTTGGCATCTGCCCCGCAGCGATACACCACCCAATCATTACTATCAGGTGCCATAATAGCGAGCAGTCGGGCCCAAAACAACTGGTCGACTATCGAACACAACGCCAAATACCGCTATATGCTCACCCTTGCGGCCTGTCAAGAATATAGTACGCTCGGTGGCGTTGGTTTCACCATCTTTGCTGATCTCTGCTGGTTTGGACACGACGCTCCTGCAATGCACTCTGCCTCCACCATGCATACTCGAAAAGGTCTTTCTGTTAAGATACGGCTGAGCTCTTCTTGCAGCTGATCTGCCAGCCCTGATGGGTCTTGCTGCCTCCGTTTGCTGCTGGCTGTTTTTCGTTCATTCTTGCTCCTTTGTTGCAATGCTTTCGTCCTATAGTGCAGTATATTGTGAGTAATGTCAAATGGCTGTGAGCCTAACTCCCACAATTCCGCTCCTCAGCACCAGCCCATTCTCGCGACTTTATTCAGGTAGAGCAGCAGATTGATTGCTATAATCGACTTCAACTCTAGTGCTGGAGAAAGCGTGGAAAAACAAAAGCGCTTTTAATCTCGCAAGCCGTTCACTTTAGATACCACTAACTCCCCTATTTGCGGTGCGCTGCGCCGATTGCTTCGCCAATGGAGACGTAGTCATCCCGGTCGAGCAGCTCTACCAAGCCTTCGTTGATGTCGCCTACCACCTGTGGCCCTTCAAACATCAGCGCCGTCACCAGCGCCACCAGGCTCGCGCCGGCCCGGATCTTTTCGTACGCATCCTCCGCCGTGAAGACACCGCCCACACCAATGATGAGCAAAGCGGTCACCATACAGTGCATACGTCTTATGGATAAGCCGCGTGGTAATGGCTCTGAGCTGGCCGGCCGCTAAGGCTGCCAGGAGTGTCGTCAGGCAAAAACACTTGGGTCAGTAGTTTACTGCGATCTTTGACGAGGTTGCTGATCGTCAGGCCCGCCACATTATGCTTTGTCTGGCGATGGAGAGTAGTTTGGCAAACTGCGTCCACGTCTTATCCGTTGGCATCTTGATAAAGACTGGGCGCGAGAGCTCTAGCTCATCCACCGCAGTGAGGGAGTTTCTGGCGAGCGGGCGTGGTGAAGGGCCTCGCCGCCATAGGCATTCGGGCAGGAGATGTTAATCTCGTACAGTGAGTGCACAACCAGCTTCTTCAAGCTGGCGAAGGCTATCGCAGTAGTCGGCAATTGCTTGCTTGGGGCGGACTTGCTTGGGGCTGTTCGTCTTGGCTACAGATACGCTGAGCGGAAAGTCGCGCCAGACCCGTGGTGAGTAGCTGCGGATCTGCTCGATCGCCTTTGCCACACCACGATTAGCCAATCCAACATTGACGACAATCGACTGTTCACTAGCCAAGCGACGAAACCACGGCTTGGGGTTGCCTTCACAAGGTACGGCCGTTACTGAGCCACCAATCTCAAAGCCGCAACCAATTTTTCTTTGCCACAGGGGGCAGATCAAAATCTTTATCCAGCCCAGCAGACAGACTCGATGGGATTAACAAAGTTAAGGCCAAGAATAGTCTGCTCGAGGCGAGGGTTCTTGTAGCGCCAACCACTGAGGAGCTGCTCGCCCCGGATGGCATGTAGCGCCCGTGCCGTCCAGAGCATCGACTGGTGTGCTGCATCGGCTGCCGCCGAAAAAGAAGCGGCTTGGCAACTTTGGCATAGCCTTTCCGACTCATTTTTCTAATTGTGCGCCCCATCTAGAGTACCTCCCTGTTGTTCAGATATGGCTGCAGCACCGTTGGCACACGGAGCTGGCCATCTGTTGTTTGATAATTCTCGATAATCACTACGAGTGCGCGAGCCAAGCTCACTGCTGTGCCATTGAGGGTGTGTACCACCTGAGCGAGCCATCGGCCCGGCGGACACGGATGCCGAGGTTGCGCGCTTGGAAGTCAGTGCAGTTGCTGCAGCTAGTGAGCTCGCGGTAGAGCGCCATCAACAGGCGACCAATACTCGATGTCGTACTTCTTGGCGGCTGGTGCACCGAGGTCTCCTGCCGCGATGTTCACCACGTGGTACGGTACGCCCAGGTTCTGCCAAATCTCCTCCTCCAGTGCGAGGATCTTCTCGTGCATCTGGGCCGACTGCTCGGGCAGGCAATAGATATACATCTCTAATTTGTTGAATTGATGCACCCGGAAGAGCCCGCGGCTAAACTTCCCGGCAGCGCCAGCCTCCTTGCGGTAGCAGGGGCTGTAGCCTGCGTAGAGCAGTGGTAGGTCTTTCTCATGCAAGATCTCATCGGCATGGAAGCCCGTCAGTGGGGCCTCGGCTGTGCCAATAAGCATCGTGTCTTCGCCCTCGATAAAGTACTCGTTGCTCTCCTTGTCGCTCTTGGGCGCAATCCCGAACCACGCGCCACGCGGCCACTCACCATGTGCGGCACCGTCATGGGGCGGAAGCCTTTGCTTACGAGGAAGTTAAGAGCGTATTGGTAGATGGCGTTCTCGAGCAGCATGAGGTCGCCCAGCACATAATAAAACTTCGTGCCAGCCACCTTGGCGCCCCGCTCGAAGTCGAGCCAGCCCCGGCTTGTGGCGAAGTCGAGGTGATCTTGCGCCGATGAGCGCCGCTCACCCCACTGCTTAACCTCCACACTGTCTCGCCCTGCCGCCCAGCGGCACGTCTGGCAGGGGTGATATTTTGGCACCGCTTCTAACTGAGTAAAAAAAGTTGTTCTATGGTGCGCAGCTCTTCTTCCAGCGTGGTGAGCTCAGCTTTGAGTGCCTTGCCCGTAGCGATGAGCTCTTGGCTGGGTTTGCCACCCTTCATCTGAGCGGCTGTCGCGTTGCGTGTGGTACGCACAGCATCCACCCGCTGCTGGAGCTCCCCGGCGCTGATCGTCGCACGCGAGAAGCGCAGCGATAGACACCTCATAGTCCCTTATGGCGCTGCTGTCTGCACCTCGTCGGCATGCGCGCGAATATAACGAATATCTAACATAACTATATTATATCAGATACTGCGCCAAGCGTAATGGCAATTTGTTCGATAAAACTTCCGGGCACGATGGCCACCCAGCCACGGTACTATTGGGCAGATAGCACGGCCTGCAGACCCCCATTTTTGCCTCACTTTTCTGCTCTCGAGCACTCCATGAGCGGAGGAACTAACACAGAACCAGCCATAATGGCTGGTTCTGTAGGGTGGTAGTGGGCTACCGAGCTTAGTCTGATATCTTGACGATACTCAGGCTTGCATCGGTGATGTTTGCGTCTTGGCCAGCCGAGTAGACGACGAGCTTGAGCGGTGTCCCGGCCGTTACTCGCATCAGGCGAGTGTATGGCATGGTAAAGCGGTAGCCCTGTTGGTTGTTGCTCCACACCTTCTGGAGTGTCGCGGGCTGTGTCGTTGACAGCCTGGTACACACCGCGGGGTGACGATGTATCGTTCAAGCGAATCCGCGATTGGATCAAGTATACACCATCACTTGGTGCAATGTACGATTTGCTCCCGGCATCCCACGACCCGCCACCGTTGTTTGTTACGACGGTCTTGAGCGGCACTGGCGCAAAGGTATCCTTGGCAATCGTTGCAGCTGTAACACCGCCATTGCCATTGCCAAGCGTTGCCGTAAAGATGGTCATCTGAGGGAGGCTCTTCCATTCCATGTCGCAGTTTGCGGCCGACTTCTTCGACAATATTTGGCCAATCGTGCCACCTGCCGGCACCAGTGCTACCCGCAAAGGTAAGGCCGAGCTGCGATGTGCCGTTGCCTGTGACAGTCATATTTGGTGAGCATGGCTGAGTGCTGTTGGTAACATTAATCGTTGCGTTGGTGCCATCCTGGCCTTTGGGTCCAGTAGCACCTTGCTGCCCCTGGATACCTTGGGCACCTTGTGGGCCGGGCTGGCCGGGATCACCCTTCTCACCCTTGAGGTCGGTGTAGGCGATGAGGTTTTGCCAGGCTGTTTCGCCAGTGTAGCGCCACTGGATGTAGAGCGTACCCTTCTGGAGCTCGATTGTTCGGCCATCGGCACCTGCTGGGCCAGTTTGACCCTGCGGACCTTGTGGACCGGGCTGGCCTGAGTTGCCCTTGCGGGCCCAGTGTCTCCTTTGGTCACCCTTTGGGCCGGGTACGCTCTTTTTCTCCTTGTGCGCCAGGTGTGCCAGGTGTGCCCTGCTCGCCTTTGGCACCTGTGTCACCTTTCGGGCCAGCATCGCCCTTCTCGCCTTTTTCACCATTTTTGCCGTCTTTACCATCTTTGCCGGGCTCGCCTTTGTCACCTTTTTCGCCCTTGTCGCCCTTAGCGGCCGATGCACCATCTTTGCCGTTGGCTCCGTTTGCCCCGTCCTTACCATTGACGCCATTGGCACCATTTGCGCCATTTTTGCCAGTTGCACCAGTAGCACCATCGCGGCCGCGTGCACCGTCTGCGCCATCACGGCCATTGGTGCCATCTGCACCTCGTGCGCCGCTCGCTCCGGCCTCGCCGCGTGCACCTTGCTCGCCTTTTGCCCCACGCAGGTCCTCGACCGAGGCAATATCTTGCCACGCGCCATTCATAAATTGCCACTGGATCTTCCCATCGCGCTGGCGCAAGCTCACTTGGTCTGGCCGCACACCCTTGAAGCTACTATTGTAGCCCCATGGCCACCACCACCAAAGCAATATAATGATAATTAATAATATCCCAAACAAGCCAAATACAAGCGAACGGCTTGCAAATTTTTTGCGGTGTTCATTCATAGCTATACTCCCTATTTATACCCTTTTTGCCCAATTATAGCACAAGCGTTATAAAAATTAAAGAGCGCAAGCCACTCTGCCCTCAAGTCTCAGCTATTTTTTTGGGTCTCTTTTCTCGCTCTACCCCTGTTAGGTGTACAGTAGTGCTCCTCTTAGCTAGCCAAAAACCCGCTTTGCTTTACTACAGCACAGCGGGTTTTGGCTCTTGTATCTATCTAGATTACTCGGTACGCAGCGCTCGATTGGGTCAAGCTTCGCAGCCTTGCTGGCGTCAGCAGCCAGCCAGCAATGATCGCCACCAGCATCAGGCCAACCACTACCGCAGCAGCATGCTCTGGTACAAAGACGAGAAGTTTATGATCACCAAAGCGGAGCTTCTCCGAGATAACTGGGCTGAGCGCTACACCAGCGCCCCACGCGCCTCAGCACACCCAGCGCACCACCCAACAGACCGACCCAGGCTGCCTCGTAGCGGAACAAGCGGCTAATATCGCGCCGGCTTGCTCCCAGCGCCTTCATTAGGCCAATTTGCTGCGTCCGCTCCAGCACCGAGATGTACCGCGTGTTGACGATGCCAAAAATACTCACTATTAGCGCCAGCGCGCCAAAGCACAGCACAATCGCCTGCAAGATATCAACAAAGCGAAAGAGTGTCTGCTGCAGATCTTGGCAGTAGCTGCAGCGTAACCATCGTGCTCGAGAGATTTCTTGGCGGCTTCGGCATCCTGCTTGGCAACCGCAGTGGCAGACATGTACTTTTGGTATTGGCTCGTGCCCTTGGTACTATAGTCACTCAGCTCGCGAGCTACCTTAGCATTAATACCAATGCCACGCATTGCTTGGGTTTGGTCGGCCGATTTGCGCGTCACAGCCGCAATAGTAAAGGTCTTGTGCAGCTCCTTGCCATTGATCAATTCATTCACCCCGGCCTGTCCCTTCTCAGCAAAAGACCTGACCAAGCGTTGCTTCATCAATCTTCTGCGGCGTCTGCACCACTGTGACAGTCAGCTGCTTTACCCACCATTTGAGCAGGCGATTGCCCGAGCGTCTCGGCATAGCTCTCAGGTATAACGGCTTCATCAGTCGTGAGCTCAGTACCCTTGCCCAGCTGCTTACCCGCCACGACTTCGGCCGCGAGAGCACCATCAAAGACGCTCACATCACTGCTGTATTTCTTGTCTTTCTTGGCCGCAAAGCTATATATTTGGGCTGGAGCTGATAGACTGGCCTCACTTTCTCGAGGTCGGTACGCGCCGTAAGCTTTGTCGATGTCTTTTTGGGTCAGGGCTTATAATCATTGCCGTAGCGGTTGATACTATCAGGATTATACTCACGCAGGTCAGCCTGCTGGCCCGATTGTGCCCCGATGAGCCGCTTATCTTTAACGATAAACACCGCCTTGGCATCAATATTACTGCTAATCAGCCGGTCAATATACTGGCGTCACCCTCACCTGCCATCAAGCTCGCCATAATGGCGAAGCCGCCCACCGCGATAGCGATACTGGTAAGCAGGGTACGCATCTTGGCTCGGCGTAGGTTGCGGCCAGCGCGGCGAATGATATCAGTCGTCTTCATGGTTAGTCTGCCCTCCTTGGTGTTGGCTTGGTGGTTGTAGATTTGGCTTTTGTGGTGGTGCTCGTCGCTTTTTCGTTGTTTTCTTAGGCTGTGAGGCTGCGGCTTTGGTTTTGCGACGAGTTGGCGCTTTTTAGCCCTGGGAGTAGCTGTGGTTGTGTCTGTAGCGCTGTCTGGTCAATCACCCCATCTTTGATACGAATGATGCGCTGGCAGCAGCTGTGCCAGATCCTCGTCGTGTGACGATGATGAGCGTGGCACCATGCTCCTTAGCATAATTAAAGAGCAGGTCTTCCACCACCGCAGAGGTCGCTGAGTCGAGGTTACCCGTCGGCTCGTCGGCAAAGAGAATCTGCGGCTCGGCAGCAATTGCTCGAGCGATCGCTAGGCGCTGCTTTTGCCCACCACTGAGGTCCTTGGCTCGCGCTTTGATCTTGTCCTCCAAGCCAACCGCCTCGAGCGCCGCCACGATACGCCGCTTGCGCTGACTGCGCGGCACACCTGCGGTCTCGAGCGACAGACTCACATTGTCATAGCAGCTCTCGCCACCCTCCACAAAGAAACTCTGGAAGATGAAGCCCATCGTCCGCGCCCGAAAGCGGTCGGTCGCCTTGCGCTTGAGCCGCAAGATATCTTCACCGTTGATGATCACCTCGCCCTGCTGCGGTTTATCCAGGCCAGAGATGGCGTGCATCAGCGTGGACTTGCCCGAGCCCGACTTGCCCAGCACTGCTACGCTCGACCCTCTCCTCGATTGCAAGGCTCACGTCCTTGAGGGCGGTGGAGGTGTTTTTCTTCTTGCCATAGACTTTGGTAATGTTTTTATTTCGATCATTGCGCCTCCATAAGCTGCTAATGTTAATAGCAATTATACCGCAATCACCTAGTGAGAGCAAACGAAGTGAACAACATTGCAATGTTTTTCTAGCGCTTCAGAAGCAAAAATTATAACAAGGCTGAATCTAGAAACCTTTGCATATGTGAACTAATACTCCCCTACTCCATTTTGAGTAGAGTACAAAACGCGTGACGATAAAAACGCCGCTATACTCATTCAAACGAAACGCTAAACGATCTTTTACACCTTTACACTGGTGCCAACGCGCCCACCGCAAGCAGGATGATAAGTAATGTACTCAGCGCCAAGCGGTAGGCGACGAACTTATCAAATGAGTTACTCGAAACAAAGCGCAGCAGCCACGAGATCGCCACATAACCCACCACGAAGGATATGATAATCCCCAGTATCATCTGTGGCCAGCCAATCAAGCGGGCCAATCTGCTGCGACCGCGTCACGGCCTCCAGTCCACCAGCTGCCATCAATGCCGGAATCCCCAGGAAGAAGCTCATCCGTGTGGGCAGTGGTGCGGTCGATATCGCGGAATAGCCCCGAGGCAATCGTCGCCCCGAGCGCGACACCCCGGAATGAGTGACAGGCACCGCATCAGGCCCATTGCCACAGCATCGCGCCAGGTGAGGTTGCGCTCATGGCGCGTGTCTCGCGTCCCCGGCGGTCGGCCAAGAACAGTACAATGCCCACACCATCAGCCCAGCCGCGACAAAACCACAGGCCACGCAGTACCGTCTCGATCGTATCCTAAGAAGCAAACCAACCACCGCAATCGGCAGCGAGCCAATGATGACATACCACCCCATTCGGTAGTGAAACGTCCGCGCCCGCGGGTTCACCACGCCAGCACACCACGCCGAGGCAATGCGCCAAATGTCCTGCCAGAAATAAACAATCGCCGCAGCAATTGCCCCAATCTGCACCACCGCCGTAAAGGCGACAAGCCCCGGTCGCTCACCGAGTAGCCCAGCAACTTCTCTGCCAGCATCAAGTGGCCCGTACTCGAGATGGGCAAAAACTCGGTAATCCCCTCGACAATGCCAAGAATAATAATATGCAGCCAATCCATGATGTGTTTTTCCTTATGTCTCGTACCAAGTATACCAAGTTCGCCACAAAGCACCAAAGCCGGAAATGAAAAATGGTGAGTGCGCCAGTTTGTATTTAAAAAGCCATACACGATTGTTGACAGTGAGATTTTTGGGAATCGAGCTGGCAAAAATTTGACACAGGGTTCATATATTGATATATATTAACTTTTGCTCGAAGTTTGGCTTAGGGCAAGAGTTGCCCTTGCTTCGAGCTCACTTTCTGAGAGAGAGGTGAGAAGGATGCCAATGAAGAAATCGCCCTCAATGATCGGCTTTTCGTTTGGTATAGTGTGCCTCTGCATGATGCTCTGGTTCACAGAGAAGATGGTAAACGTACCGCGAGATGGCTGTTAGCCACTTCGATTGTTTGCTCTTGTCGCTATCTTCTGTATCGGGTATTCACTACCCAATACACCGGACGAAGATATTCTCTGATGTTCGTGCTGGTAGGGCTAGGAGGAATTGCAGCCTTAGCCTAGAACGGCTCAGGCAGCCAAAGCGACGCGAGCAGAGATACAAGGGCGAATAGCCCACCAACATAGCTCACTGAATTCGTGCTTTAATCTGATCGTAGTGCGCCGAAAGCGCACTCTCGGATTAAGCAATTAATCCGGTTCAGTTTGAGTATGGTTGGTGGGCTGTGTTCTTAGTACATTTGCTTTTCTGTTCTTGCATCAAGAAGCGACCACTATGAGAGTGGCCGCTTGTTTGTTTTTGCAGAAGAAAGATTAAGCGATAGCTACGCGCTGGGGCGAGCGGGCTTTTACCACCCGCCGCCGCCTCCGCCGCCGCCACCACCGCCGGAGAAGCCACCACCAGTCGAGCCGCCACTGATGACGAGAAATCGCTCGAGCCCACAGAGGTAGAGCTCGATAAGCTACTCATACTCGAGACAAACATTGCTGCATTGAAGGCACCGTGGCCAGCATACCAATCGGGCTGAGTGCCTACTTCCTCATAATACTGCCCCAGCTGCTGGCTCCACTGCTTCTCTTGGCCAAAAAGCACAGCATAGGGCAAGACCCGCTCGTAGAGTTTGACAAGCTGAGCGTGGTCACCAATATCCACCTTCTCGGCAGTCTCAGGGCTCTGCAGCAGGCGTAGGCGGTCGGCCTCGGCGTAGCGGATATACATCTTGAGCCCCAGCAGGTAGCGGCGCAGCGCCAGCCCTTCGTCCGACAGCGGCTTAGCAAAGCCCAGCTACCAATGATAATCACAATAAAAGACCCCTGGAAGAAGAGGAATTGCAGCCCACTGAGGAACGGCACAAACATCGTGGCTGCACACAGCACCAGCACTAAGGCACCCAGCACACCTGCAAGGATGCGAAAAACCCCGTGTGCCCTTCCGGCTTTGTGTCGCGCAACTTGTATGTGTGGTCGATGAGCTCATCGAGCTTCTTGGCATTATCACTCAGGCGGAACGCATAGGAGGTGTTGTTGCGCAGCGTCTTGAGGTTGATGCGCTCTCCCACCGCAGGCAGGTGACCAAAGATATCGCCCAGGATCTCTTGCTCCTCAGGGTGGAGGCTGCTGATATCTTTGACAACCTCGAGCTTGTACTGTGCCCGCGAGAAGAGCGTCTTGGGCTTGACCTCGATCAAGCGAATGTAGTGCCGCACCGCCCAGTCAATCATCTGCGCTGCCATGGCCGAGCCTTTCACCATCCGGAATGGCCGCACGATCTCTGCTGCTGTTGTCACACTCGTATCGGGTGGTGGCAGGTATTCTGGCACAATCGTCCCTAGCTCCTTGCTCCGGCCAATCGCCCGCTGATAGAGCCAATACACCAGGCTCGAGGCAAGCCCCAGCACCAGCATACTCACAAAGAATATGAGTGGGAGAAGCGCTCCAGCCGCTCTTGAAACACCCTCCCCGGCGTCTTTTTATATTCCGCAAACGTCCCCTGCGGGAAGCCCACTGCCAGTAGTCATGCCAGCATATGGCGCGAGGTAAACCCACTGAGGCAGTTATGGTGTCGACACTCGGTGACGTGACAGTGCAGGTGGTGCGGCTCCCTTGCTTGCCAGTGTAACACTGTGGTGTCGTCCGGCTGATGGCGGCAAGCTCGGGGCTTAGCTTGAGCGTGGCGGTGGCATTGCTAATGGGCACGCGCCACGATGTGCCAATCACATCCCAGTAGAACTCATTCTTCTGTGTGTCGCCATGGTTCCACGTCACATCGCGCTGGGTATAGGTAATGACGTACGTCTTACCCCCGAGACGTAGGTATCTTTGTTGCCAATCGCAGGGTATTGCCCGACCAACTATACTCATAATCATTACCATTCTCATCCTGCACCGAGCCAAGCGCAAAGCTCGTGTGGTGGCCCTTATATCGCGTAACGAACTCCGGCGCGAGGCCGTGGTTCTGCTCTGGTGGGAAGTTTGCTGTAATGGTGAGCTTCGTCTTGAGGGTGGAGCGCTTCTCGCCATCGCGCCCAAGCTCCATATCAACCGCATATTTGGTAATGGTGAAGTTATCTTTGCTACTCTTGCTGCTCGATGATGAATAGGCTCGTACCGATGTATCGGCCTGCATTGGCACTGCCCCGAGCGCGGTGCCCAGCAGCACCAAGCAGACACCAATCGCAGATATCACGCGTGTCATTCTCATACATCGATTGTGCGCCATGCAGCGAGGAATGTCAAACGGGGCAACTACCCAAGGATCGCTGGTCTATGTAGCACCTAGACCCTGCACCTACCGCAGCCTGCTATACTGTCCTGTCGATGGAATATTTGCCAGGCTCAACCTCTCGTCGGTCTCGGCCCACCAGCGCCAAGGCCAAAAATTGGCTGCCACCAACTAGTCTATTCATCCTCAAATATCCTCACTAATCACTTCCCTCCACCCCTGTTAATCTCTGTTCCAGCTTATACCGCTTATGCTGTGATATTGCAAATGGTTATGCTATACTCACAGGCAATACCCAACGACCAATTGGCGAGGTGAGGGTATAGCAGGAGTGAGACGATATTGGACGATTTGCGGTTTTGCAAGTGTGGCAGCAGTGGTGGTACTGGCAGTTGGCTGCAGCAGCTGCACCAGGTAGCAATGGCCGAGCCCGCCACGAATTCCAACTCATCCACCAAAAAAAGACGATAAGCCCGACATCTGCGACCCCAACACGATGCGCTTCAAGACCACAGCGCTGAGCTCCCTGACCGACAAAAGCCCGCGCCGCCAAGGCCCTCGCCAACCTCCGCGGCCTCATGCAGCCCATCCGCAACGCTGGCGATGACAGCACCATCACCGCCGCCAAGCAATACGGCACCGACTACACCGGCGAGATAAAAAAGGCTCATTCCAGCTCAAGAACAGTGGTAGCTATGCCACTGGTAATCCCACCCCTCTCCGTTACTTCACCATCATCTGTGCCGGCAACTACCGAGGCAAAGTCTCAGGCAAAGCGCCAACCGGTGGCAGTCGCGTCGTCAAGGCCTTCCGCGCTACCGATGCCGAGTACGAGCAAGGCAAGGTTACCCCTGCTCAGGTGCAGAGCGATGGCAGTTGGACACTCGACCTCTCGCCAGTCGATGGCAGCATTGGTGGCGAGTGGCGCCTCCGTCTCTACGATGCCAGCAGTGGCCAACCCTCGGCGAGAGCTGGCCACGCGCAACTGAGTACCAAAACGTCGAGATCCAATCCTACGTCATTACCGACCAAACTTACCTCGTTGCCAAGCAAGCCGCCAACACGAACAATACCTTTAGCTTCCCGGTACCGAGAAGGGCCACAAGATGCTGCGCTTGGTGGATACGCGCAGCAACAAGATCCTCGTTGAGTACTTCCAGCCACAGCTGGCGGGGCTGATCCGCTCGTACGAGTTCTCGCCTGGCCAGGATGGCTACGGCACTCATCGCGTACACTATTCATTTATGTACGATCAATCGCTGGCGCTACTCGTGGCGGTTGGTGCGGGCGATAAAGCAATGGCAGACCAGCTCGTCAATGGCTTCAAGACCATCCAGGTCAAGTCCGGCCGGTCACGCGGGGCCTTCCTCCAGCGCCCACCAGCTCGACCCCAGTAACCAGCAGGCCCGCTACTACACTGGTGGTGTGGCCTTCGTCCTCTACGCGCTCATCCGCTACCAAGAGAAGTTTGGCGATATCAATGGCGTCAGCAGCATGGTGCGCTCTGCTCTGGCTTGGGTCAAGACTAAGAAAAGCACATCCGGCCCCGGTGCTGGCCTCTACCGCGGCGGCACCAATATCAATGATGACGATAACAACAAGCAGTTCGAAATCGCCTGGCACTCCACCGAGCACAATACCGATCTCTGGCACGTGTACGAGCGAGCCTCGCAAGTCTACGGCGACGCCAGCTACCGCCAAGAGGCCGACAGCCCTCGCCAAAGTGATTATGGAGAAGCTGTGGAACAAAGCCGAGAACCGCTTCGACCAAGGGCTTGACGACCATGCCAAAGCGCTGGACACCTCCAGCTGGGGCTCGATCTTCCTCAACGCAATCGGCGAGTACGACAAAGCCAAAGTCTCGCTAGCCCACACACGCAACTTTGCCATGAGCCGCGCAGGGTCTCAGGGCTACACTCCATACCCTGACTGGTACGTACACCCCCACCGTCTGGTTTGAAGCGACGTTCGGCGTCACCCAGGCCTACAACGTCGCAGGCAACAAAGACGAAGCCGCTGCCAGCGCCCAGCGAACGTACCCATCTCAGGGAGCTAATGGTGCCTGGCCCTACGTCACTAATCGTCGACGAAGGAACCAAATGACGAATGCTTACTCTGTAGCCTCTACTGCTTGGTACTTACTAGCTACCGCCTACCCCGACGCCATTTGGTCAGAATGCCGCACCGACAAAAAGCCTGATGAGAAGAAGCAGCCACCAATGGTGCGCCACATCGGCAAGGTCACCCTAGACAAATTCCTCGCTGGCGAAGACAAGCCACTGTGGGTCTTCATCCTTATATCGCTGCTTTGCTCTCTTGGTTGGCATTGCCGCGCTTATTCTCTACCTTATCCGGCGTTATCGCGCTAAGAATGCTGCCGCCACGCAGCTAGGTAGCAAAGATAGCAACACCCCTCCGGGTGGGCCACCAAGCCCGAGTGGTGGTAGCGGTACACCTCCTCCGCCAAGCAGTCCGTCAGCCCCAAGTAGCCCATCAGCCAGCAGCGGCCTGGGCGGCCTCGCAATGAGCGTCCCACCGCGCACTACTACCCCGCCACGCCACCCTAGCACAGCACCCAGCCGTGGCACGTCCATCGCAGTCCAGAGTGGCGCCTCGCACCACGCATCACCACAACCTGCGCCACACAAGCAGCCCATCACGATAGTCTCACGCTATCACACGCTGGACTAAACAGCCCAAACGTCTTAATTCCGAAGGCCCCATCCACCATATTTTGCCTACAGCTTGGTCTTGTACACTAATGCGCCGATCGGATTAAGCTCAGCATGATGTCTCAATACAAATGTCCGCTGATCCTCCACTGCTATCATTTTTTCAAGCGCCACTTGGATAGCTATCAGGATACAACGGTCCAACCATCCGACAAAAAATGCTACCACGAACCACTCTCACCTCTGCTCATCAAGCGAATCTAGCTCCACAACCCATGGAGACAGCAGCGCCAGTTGCTCCAGTATTGCTGCCATACTTGTTTATATACTCTGAGCGGTTATTTCATATTGATCAACACTTGTCTACGACAAACCCTACTCGACACGGAGCCTCCAGGTCGCTCCGCGCTAACTCTCCCTATCAAAAATCGTCCTCATCAGGTCACCAAACTGCTCTTTTTCGCGGAATAGCGATACCGCGCTTCTCGTCGCCTAGCACGATGAGCGTATCGCCCGGCTTGATAGCAAACACCTGGCGAGCTTCTTTCGGGATAACAATTTGCCCACGCTCACCCACTTTCACTGTCCAAGCATATTTACCTCGGGGAAAGCGCTCCCGCTTTGATTGTATGTCGTTTTCTGCTTTATCCATATTCACTGTCACCTTTTCTTACTTGCATATTATAGCATACTCATATATAGTTAAATTCATACAAATCATATTTTTTCATACAAATGGAGTTATTGTTATGAACAAGCCGTCCACAGACAATACCAAACCAACGAAAAAACACCCGCGAAGGAAACGTATCGTGTATATAATTGCAATCATTATAGCGCTCGTCGGAATCGGTCTCGCATTTTTACGCTCATCGCAACTTGACCTACGACCACGGCACACAGGCAAAATTACAGCAAGCTGGCTTTCAGGAGAAACAAGCAAAAATTGCCAGACGGCTCAGTACTCAACTACGGTGAAGGCCCAGCAAACGGCCCGGCATTAGTTTTGTTACACGGACAACAAGTTTCATGGGAAGATTACGCGCCAGTTTTTACCTGAACTTGCCAAGCGATACCATATCTATGCCATCGACTATTGTGGACACGGCGGCTCCAGCAAGAACCCAGCGAAGTATTCAGCCACAGCCATTAGCACCGATATTAGCTGGTTCATTCGCCAACACATCAAGCAGCCAGTTATCATTTCAGGACATTCGTCAGGTGGCCCTATTGGCCAGCTTAATCACCGCTGATGCGCCCGACGTGGTGCGTGGCTTAGTCATCGAGGATGCACCATTTTTACTACCGAAAAAGGCCGTGCCGAGTCGACTTTCGTCTGGAAAGGTTTTTAAAGACATGCACGATTTCCTAACGAGCGGACAATCGAATTTCACGCAGTATTGGCTCGATCATACATACATGCAGACTCTGTTTAATGCCAAAGATCCAAACGCTTGGGACAAGATCGTCAAGAAACCAGCCCTTCAATATATGAAGCAGCATTCTGGCAAAATCCCGCGTATTTGGTACTATCCTCCAGAGCTACAAGTCAATACCTTGTTCGATTTCACTGCAAACATGCAAGACAAAACTGGCGAATACGACCTACGATTTGACAAACCTTTTATACCTTCAAATGGTTTGATGCATTCGACCAAACGATGACCCTGCGGCGCATTACGAAACCCTCGATTCTACTACACGTCGCGCCGTCACAAAAACGGTAGCTACTACGATGAACACGGCATACTTCTCAGCGCCATGGATGATAAAGATGCGCAGCGTGTCCACAAACTGCTCGGCGCTCGTAATACACTCATCGACAACATAAAAATCATCGCATGACATCCACGAGGACCAGCCGCGAACCTTCATCGACGCCATTGACCAAGTCGCTCAGCGATAGGTTGACTGCCAAATCTTACAGCTTCACCCCGGGTACACCGCCCGGGTGGTCTCGTCGATGTCGCTTTTGAGCTGCGGGAATGGCACACCTTCGCGCGCCGTGACGCCTTCGAAGATCCAGAAGACGCGCTCGCTAAAGCCCCAGCCACAGGCCGGCGGCATGCCGTATTCCAGCATCTCTACAGTAGTCGATATCTAGCATCATGGCTTCCTCGTCGCCGGCGTCGCGCATCTGCTGCTGCTCCACAAAGCGGTTTAGCTGGTCAATCGGGTCGTTCAGCTCACTAAAGCCATTGCCAAAGCTCGCTACCCAGCAATCACCGGCTGGAAACGCTCCACCGTCTGCGGGTTATCCGGGTTGGTTTTAGACGAGCGGGCTGATAAACTTGGGCGTATTAACCAGCCAGACCGGCCCAGCTACTGTCTTGCGGATATTCTTCCACAGCTTATCGATGCCGCGTGGGATGGAATCGGTCTTTTCTACCTCCAGGCCATGTTCTTTCAGCTTTAGCAGCGACTTCCTCAATCGTTGTATTATACACATCAATCATGATAATGCTTATGGATCACCTCGGCGTAGTCCCACACCCTGCCACTGGCCGCTCATATCCACCTCAAACTCGCCTAGCGTAAACTGCAGCGTGCCAAAGGTTCGCTCCAGCACATACTTGTACATGTCCTCCATAAAGCGCATACCCTGCTGCCAATCCCAATAGGCGGCGTACCACTCCATAGCAATGTGCTCGGGCAGGTGCTCGTCCGAATAATTCTCGTTGCGAAAGCGCGGGCCAATGTCATACACCTTCTCGAACCCCGCCCCCAGCAGGCGCTTGAGCGGCAGCTCGTGGCTAATCCGTAGGTAAAACTGCTGGCCGTCCAGCGCATCCATGTGGGTCACAAACGGGTTGGCATCCGCCCCACCGGTGGTGTGCTCCAGCACCGGCACGTTGACCTCAGTAAAGCCGTGTTGGTTGAGGTAATCGCGCGTTGCCTGCCAGAACGTGCTGCGGCGGTAAAAGCGCTGGCGCACCGCTGGGTTAACGTTCATATCCACATAGCGGCGGCGGAAGCGCTCTTCTTTATTCTCCAGCTTTTTCGGGCAGTGGCCGCAGGGGCCTGGCCAGCAAGCGCAGCTCGCGCACCCCCACCGAAATCTCGCCCGTCTTCGTCCGCAGCACCGTGCCCGTCGCCTCGACAAAGTCGCCGGTATCAAGCAGCCGCAGCTGCTTCATACCCAGGATGCCGCGCGGAGCGTCGAGCTCGGCCATCGTATCGCGCTGCAGGTAGAGCTGCACTTCGCCACTCGCGTCTTGCAGCTTGATGAAGGCTAATTTGCCAAAGCTACGAACAGACACCACGCGCCCCGCCACCGCTACCTCATGGCCAGCCAGCTCATCGTACTGCGCCACCACTGTCGCACAGTCGTGTGCGCTCGGTGTGCTGGGTAAGGGTCGATGCCTAGCTCGCGCAGCGCTGCTAATTTTTCGTAATCGTTCGTTTCGGTAATCTTGTAATGTCGCCATAATTGCTTGCTATTATAGCGGAGAATGGGATGGTTGTCGACTAGGGAAACGACTCCATGGCTCCACTCTACCAAGTTCTTAGAGAAGTGCGGCACTTAGCAGCTAGTCTCTCTCCTATTTTGATTGCGAAGAAGTAGTCTGTGGTGGTGCGCATGCAATTGCTTTCTGCGCCAGGGCCAGCTGCAGTCGTCGAGGCCTGTGTCTTTGCACCCGTACGCCCGATGTGGGGTGATGTCGTCATATTCCAGCCACCCTTGCCAGTCTTGCTTGGGCCAGTTGCAATGGCAATTGGCACCTGCTGCGGCTCACCTTCTGCGCTGGATGGATACACCAGTGTCGCTTGTGTCCGCTCTTGTGCACTGGTCGAGAAGGTAATCATCGTAAGCCGCGTCGTGCTGCCATCAGGGTTTGTGATGGTTGTTTGTGGCTTCTCTGCCGTCACAGATATCTCTTGGCGGGTTGTATCGCGGCAATGCGTCTCGCCAGTAGCCGGGTCGGTCACAAAGGGGCTCTCTGCATACTCTGCCAGCTCACCAGAGGTAGGGGTGCGCCACCGCGACCAGGGTTTTCTCGCCATGGTGGTAATGCTGGTGGCCAAGATAACCCCACCACCAATCAGCGCCGCCGCAGCTGCCGTCAGCGCGGTGAGCCGCCGCACCACTGAGGGTGTATCGTGCTGAGATTTCGGCTGATTATGCTCATGGTTTGGCCAATTATGTGTATGCTTCTTGTGGGGGTAACGTGCGTGTCGTGCAGGGTATCGAGCCATCGTCGGTCTCCTTGGGCTGTTAATGGTTGATTACCTATCATAGCATAACATGGACAACAATGCAATGATGGTGAGCTGCTTATGGTTGAGGATGGTTCTGCATTGCCCGCAGATTGAGCGCTATTAGACTAGGCTTTTGCGTATCATATGCGCTTTTCTCATGCCAAAAACCAAAGGTCAGCCACCACCGCCACTCACAATGAGCTTTCTCGTGTCATCAAGCAAATGCTAATAGGAGAAAGGCAAACGCACACCATCAAATAAAACCACAAGAGCTAGAGACATGCGCCACGTGAATCAACCCCTACCTCTGCCAGTACTAATAAAAAACCGAGCAGCGCACACCGCTCGGCCTAGTATTTATCGTTGAGATACGCTATTGCACCTGCTGAATAGTGTAGGTAATCCGCCCTTGGGGGTGGTGATCGTCACCTGCTCGCCCGCGCGGTGGCCCAGCAAGGCTTAGCCAGAGGCGATTCGTCGCTAATCTTGTTCTCCAGCGGATCAGCCTCAACTGGCCCTACCCACAGTATAGGTCTTTTCTAACCCAGCATCCGAGGAGAGAGAGACGATACTACCCAGGTGAATGGTGCCAGTACTTGGGGCAGTAATCTGCTCGGCATTGAGCAAGATCTCCTCGATCTCGGCAGTGCGCGTCTCCACCACACCCTGCTCTTCGCGGGCGCTGCTGCGTACTCGGCGTTTTCACTCAGGTCGCCGTAGTCGCGGGCCTCAGCAATCTTCTCGGCACTTCGCCGCGACGGCCCTTCAGCTCTTCCAGCTCTGCCTCGAGCTCTTGGCGGCCAGCATCAGTAATCTGGTAGGTTTTTCATTATCTTCATACTCCTTTCTTGCAAAGTCGGTGAGGCATGCCAGGGGCATGGCTATACCTTGCGACAAGCTCCGCAATGGTTACCCAGTGTAGCAAGCAATTGGCTTGTCGTCAAGCGCTGCTGCTTGCCCGTCCGGCGATCTACAACCTCCCACTCTCCTGCCTCGAGCAGTCGATCACTCACCGTGACGCGGGTTGGCATACCGAGGAGTTCTGCGTCGGCAAATTTTTCCCCGGGCGGGCGGCGCGGTCGTCACACAGCACGCTGATGCCAGCCTGCTGCAGTGTGTCGTAGAGCTCATCGGCCGCTGCGACCGATTCCTTGCCAATCTGCACCAGGTGCACGCGGGCCGGCGCTACTTCCTCGGGCCACACCAGGCCCTTGTCGTCGGCGAATTCTCTATAATCACACCCATCACGCGGGTGATGCCAATGCCGTAGCTGCCCATGTAGGCGGTGGTGCTGGCGGCCATCCTCGCCGGTAAAGACCAGGCCTCATCTCCTCTGATTTTTGGGTGCCAGTTGAAGATATTGCCCACCTCGGCCGTGCGACGTTTTTGGTAGACTTCGCCAGTCTCAGGCGAAATGTCACCTTCTTTCGCGAGTTTAATCTCGACGAACTCAGTTGGTCGTGGTATATCACGGCCCCAGTTAGCATTATAGGCATGCTGGCCAGTTTTATTGGCGCCAGTTTCAAAGTTCACCATATCTTCACATGAATCATCAACAAACAGCCGCACATTCTCTGGTAGATTATACAGCCCAGCAAAGCCGAGCTTCGCCCCCTGTCGTTGCCTCAATCTGTTCACCATCCGCCAAGCGCAGCCACGGTACGTTCGCCACCACCTTAAGCTTATCTTCGTTAATTTCATAGTCACTCCGTACGACCGCCAGCAACATACCATCTGGCGAATCGTACAACATCGACTTAGTGCTAGCTGTGCGCGGAATGTCCAGCGCTTTCGTTAGCGCTTCCGCACCGATGATATTTTCGTCATCCAACATGCCTAATGGTTTCATGACAGCACCAGCATCTGGGTTCGGCGTTGCACGCACTGGTGCAACTTCGGCGTTATAGGGCAACATTCGTACTTGGCACGATGAAAAATATCGTCCTCACCCGCCTCACAAATCGTCTGGAATTCGTGGCTAAACTTGGTAAAGGCCCCGCCGCTGGCAAACGTCACGTAGGTGTCATCCCCCAGACCAAAACGGTTATAGCAACGCTTATAGGCCTCGATGACCGCTTGGTAGTAGGCCTCCAGATCCTCCTTGCTGGCGTGGATGCTATACATATCCTTCATGATAAACTCACGCCCACGCATGATGCCGCTCTTGGCGCGCAGCTCGTTGCGGAGTTTGTTCTGGAATTGGTAGACGCTCATGGGCAGGTCTTTGTAACTCTTAAGGTAGCTACGCAGCAATTCGATAATCGGCTCCTCGTGCGTCCAGCCAAAGCCGACCTCAGTGCCATCCTGCAGGTGCGACTTGAACCACACATCCACCAACTCATCGCTCCAGCGGCCAGTCTCCTGCCAGAGCTCCTGGCGCTGCAGGGTGCTCATCAGTAGTTCCTGGCTGCTGATGCGGTTCATTTCTTCGCGGACGATTTGCTTGATATTCTCGAGCACGGCCAGGCCCAGCGGTGTGTAGGAATAGACGCTAGCCATCGTCTTAGTGCACATAGCCCGCGCGAATCAGCAGCTGGCGTTGTGCGCCACACTCATCGGCGGGGGCTTGTTTGCGGGTACGGGTAAAGGTGTGTGATAATCGCATAATCCTTCTTATAGTAGCATATTTTGTGCAATGCTACCCCACCATAAAGACAAACATCGCCAGGGAATGCAATCGCATTCTTGAGCATATGAATGAGAATGCCGGCCATATTGTACCAGTCGATGACGCAGCGCCACCAGCACGATGCTGAGCATCGCCACATCGATGCCAACGTTGAGCTGGCCGTGCACATAACCAAAGAGCCCACTCACCACTACTGCATAAGCCACACTGGCATGTGCGCAGCATGGAGTTTGCTATACAATAACCACGAAACACCAGCCTCGGCCACTGGTGCTACCACCACCAACATTGCAAAGGCGAGCAAGCGCTCTGCGCCATAGAGCTGCTGGTAGCCGAGGTTCTGCGCCTGAGTCGCATCAAAGCCAGGCAACCACTGCTTGGCCGCCGCCAGCGCAATCATCGATAGCACGATATAGATAATAAAGCCCACCAGCGCCCAGCCAAAGTCGCGCCACTGCAGCGAGCGCCGCCACCTGCTGGCGCCAGGTGGTGCGAAAGCTCGCTGGTGCCTTGGGCCACGCGCGCGTGCACCAGCCACGGCAGGCCAATCAGCAGCACTCAGCGCCACCACATAAACCGCTGTTTGCATCATGATAAGCGGCAAGACTGGCACCGACTCTTGGCCATGAAAGAGAAGGTAGAGTACCACACTGCAGAGTAACCCCGCCCCCATAAAGCTCAGCCAGACCCACAACGGCCAACCGAGCTACGAGGCAACGCACAGCAGGCGCTGGCGTGGTGTGAGCGGGTCGTCTGGGCTGGGAGGGTGAGCGGCTTTCGAGCCGAAGAGCAAACACGTATCATGAAGCGAATGCTTAGCGTATTACCATTGCGTGATTGAGCAACCATAGCTCCCTCGCGCTGCAGCCCTCCACGATAACGCTGTGCTCTACCACACTGCTTAGCCTGCATCAGTGCACCAACTTCCTGATATCAGCAATCGTCACGAGCGCACAATTCAGCCAAGCAAACACAAAGAAACCAGCTGCTTGGATATTCTCTTCCATCTGCTTACTGAGTGGCTTGCGCAGCGGCGGAAGATCGCCATCACCGTCCAGCGACCACCATCGAGCGCCGGAATAGGCAAGATATTCATCACGCCAGCGATAACGCAATGATCGCCGTCAACAGCAGCACGTGCACCACGCCAGCCTGCCCTGCTGCCGGGAAGATAATGGCAAAGATCCCTACCGGGCCAGCCACGGCATTACCCACTTGCGATAAGTTTTTGGCTTGGCCTGCTGGCTCGTCGCGCTGTCGCTGCTAAACTGCCGCACGAGGCCAGTAGCAAGGTTTATCACCATATCGCCCAGGCCCCTGGAGCGTCACCCTAGTAAGCTGCGCTGTTGTCACCACACCCACAATCGGTGCCGACCAGGTGGCGCGGATCGTATCTTGCTGCTTGCGTGAGCTCTGCCTCTAGGTAGCCTTTTTGCGGTCGGGATTATCTTTTGCGCAGCGCCACCATGGCGGTGGCTTGCTTATCACCGCGGTGTACACTACGGGCACGGTTTCGCCCTTTGTGTTGGCTCGCAAAGTGCGCTAGGTCGGTTGTGCTGCGCACCGTTTGCCCAGCCAGCTGGTTAATTGCATCACCCTGGCGGAGGCCTGCCTTGGCGGCGGGCAAGCCAGGAGTAAGCGTGCCAAGCCGCACTGGGTGGTTACTACCACTGCATCGCTTGGTAGGTAAAATTGGTTGTCCATCATCTTGCGTAGGCCCACCCAGGCTAGGCCAGTGAGGAGCACCACTGCAGTTAACCAGTTGACGGTCACGCCAGCCAGCAAGATTTTTCGTCTTCTGCCGAAAGGTCGCTGCGCCATAATCACCAGGCTGATCAGCCGCATCATGCTCGCCCTGTAGCTTAACGAAGCCACCCAGCGGCAGCCAGTTGAGCGAGAAGCGGACATTCTCGCCCAGAATACTTTTTTTGATCACCTTGCTATAGGCCTGCGGCGGGAAGCCAATGCCAAATTCCTCCACCACCACACCATTGCGCCGCGCCACAATACCATGGCCCAGTTCATGCGTTGCCACCAGTAGCGTCAGTGCGATTACCCCAATAATAATACCTATTACTATCTCCATATTCCTCCTTCGTTATCCTCCAAAGCGCCGCTGCCGCCGGGCATACTCGGCCAGCAAAGCATCGACGTCGGCATGTGTCATATCTGGCCATGGTTTATCGAGAAACAGCAGCTCGCTATAGGCACTGCGCCACAGCATAAAGTTGCTCAGCCGCTGCTCACCACTGGTGCGAACGATCAAATCACACGGCGGCACATCTGGTGTATAGCAAAAATTGCTCAAAGATCTGGGCCGTTACCTTCTTGTGGACAGAAAGCGTTTTGCGCAGCGATTGACCGCATCGATGATTTCCTGCTGCCCACCATAATTAAACGACAGCACCATTGTGCCCTGCTGCAAATCCTTGGTGGCAGCCTCAGCAGCATCGATCGCCTTCTTGACCCGCCGGCTCACGGCGCAGGCGCGTCCCCGCCACGCGGATGCGCACCCCCAGTGCTCGATGAAGATCGGCAGGGTCTTGGTCGAGCATCGTCACCAGTAGATTCATTATGCTTAACTTCGGGCCACTGCGGTGCCAGTTCTCGGTGCTAAAGATATGGCGCTGACGTAGGGCACACCACGCTCGATGGTGGTAAGGGCAATGTCACGTAGTTTCTCAGCCAGCACTGTGCCCCTCTTGGGCAGAGGCCACGCTGCTTGGCCCAGCGCCGGTTGCCATCCACGATATAGCCCACATGCTGCGGCAAGTGCATGGTAGCACTCATGCCTGGCTCCATGATGGGCGGTTGGTTGCGTACGTCAACAGAGAGAATGTCATTAAATCGTCAAAAATATCCTTCTCTTTTAGCGGCAAAGGCGGCTTCTATCGTGGTTTGGTGCTGCGCCATGAGGCGATCGATCTCCTTCTCCACTGCCTTCACATCATCTTCGCTCAGCTCTTTGGCTTCTTTGCGGCGCTTGGCGTCCTTCAAGGCGTCTTATGGCGTACGCAGGGCGATGCGTGCTTCTTCTACCTTCTCGCTGGCTTGCTTGACCAGTTGCTTACGGCGCTCCTCTGTGAGCGGTGGCACTGGCACACGGACGACGTGGCCATCGTCGCTGGGGTTAAGGCCAAGCGCTTGATCGGCTCGGATGGCGCTCGCAATCTTTTGCAGATTAGTTGGTCAAATGGCGTGATCTGCAGCAGTGTTGCCTCTGGTGCCGTCACGTTAGCCACTTGGTTGAGCGGCATACTGGTGCCATACGCCTCAACCATAATGCCATCAAGCATACTGGCGTGAGCCCGGCCGGTGCGGATCTTCCCTAGGCGCTCCTCCAGGTGCTCCAGTACATGGTTCATCTTTTCTTCGTAGGGGGTGGTATCAAACATCGCGATCTCCTTCTTGCGTTTTCCTTTCATTGTACCATTATTTGCCAGGGTGTGAGGAGAGTTTTGCAGAAAAATAGCGGGCATTGTTGCTTGCGCTTACTCGATGAGATCCTATTTGGGTGAAGTGCCTCTAGTCATTGCTCATCTCGGCCTTAATTCATACTCTAGAATCGGTACAGAACCCTCACGGGCAAGCTCACCGCACAGCGAAAAATATATGGAGGCCAGCAAACACGCGAACGGGTAAGTTCTCGCGGCATCTGGCCGGAACATTTTCGGTGTAGTGAGCTTCTGCCCCGTGAGGGTATACAAAAACTATGAAGTACCTGTGGTTATCACCATCTCTTTTCGCACTCTTCCCACATGGCGTGGTCGATACAAGGAGGCGTATGAAAACCATAAAAAGCGAGTGGCACTATCTGTCATGCCACCTCGCCGCGCAACAGCTACCTCTCGTGACTCACTCTGTCACGCCCAGCTCAATCCGCTTGAACTGGCTAACGCGACGTTCTCGCCGCGCAGTGCCAATCCTGCTCTTGATGAGTCTGGCCAACCGTCTTGCTGTCGTCGAGCACAAAGGCTCGCTCGGCCAAGACCTGCTCGGCGAAGTGCTTGAGCTGCCCTTCGACGATTTGTCGCGCATTGCCTCCGGCTTGCTTGCCAAAGCATCGCTGGCGAGGAACTCCCTGCTTCGGCGTCGTACACTCAGCTGGGATGTCGTCCATCGTAGTGCATAGCGTGGGTTCATCGCAGCAACTTCGCATAGCAATCTGCGCGCAAACTCCTTAAACTCAGGCAGGCGGGCCACAAAATCCGTCTCGTGCTGACCTCGACCACCACGCCGATCCGACCACTGTGGACATAGCTCTCGATCAACCCTTCGCGGGTCTCGCGGTCGCCCTTTTTCTCCGCCTTGGTCAGACCCTTTTTGCGCAAAGCATTGAGTGCTGAGTCGAAGTCGCCTTCGGCCTCCACCAGTGCCTTCTTGGCATCGGTCAGACCAATGCCAGTTAGTTCTTTCGAGCTGATGCCGTCAATCGTCACCGCCATGGTTAGTTCTCCTCCTTCGTTGCCTTGCCCTCGTTGACTGCTGCACTGAAGTAGTCGAGCATCAGCTGCAGGGCTCTTGATCGCATCATCGTTAGCGGGGATAGGATAATCAACCAGGTCGGGGTTGGCGTTGGTGTCAACAATACCGATCACTGGCACACCGAGCGTCTTAGCCTCGCGCAGAGCGTTGCTATCGGCCAAGATATCAAGCACCAGCACCAGGCCAGGCTTGCCATTGAGGGTCTTTTGACGCCGCCGCATTTCAGCGTTGAGGCTGTCGATCTCTTTTCTTGGTAGCGCTGGACTCCAGCTTGTTGTAGCGCTTCTCGAGGTCGCCACTGACATGCGGCGCTCCAAGTCCTGAGCTTCTTGATCTCGCGCTGTGGTGGCTCGTCACATTGGTGAGCATCCCACCGACCCAGCGGTTGGTCACAGCACGGCTGGCCAACTGCCTCGGCAGCTTGGCGAGTGATGTCCTTTCGCCTGCTTCTTGGTGCCAACGAAGAGAACTTGCTCGCTACTAGCCACCGTCTTGCTAATCGATGGGCAGCGCCACATTCAGTGCCTCAACCGTCTTGGCCAGGTCGATGATGTGACTATCTTGCCGCTTACTATGAATATATGGTGCCATCTTCGGATGCCACCGACTGGTCTTGTGCCCAAAATGAGCACCGGCTTCAAACAAAGCCTTGATATCTGCCTGCACGGCCATATCGCATTACTCCTTTTTTGCCTTGCCCCACACGGTATGGAGTGGTGTGGAGCGTGTCGTTATGGTTAGTTACGAGAGAATTATAGCATACTACGTGTCATTCTCATAGGTATGGCTGCATTTCTCATGCAAGAAAGCTGCTAATATTCTAGACCGCTATTGATGCGTGCGTCTGCTTTTGTATGTGCTTTGGCAATATCGACTGCTGGTAAATAACCAGCCCATACCGCGGTACGCATTGCATCAAGCGATGGCAGCTTACCATTTTGGAACATTGAGAAGTGTAGTGTTGGATTATCATGCCAATCACTCTCCTGCGAAAAACCTTGCACTGCACGTTCCATCGCATAATCAGCCGAGTTCATATGACTAATCATACCGACACCCAAAGACTCCGCAAGAGCAGCATAACGCTGTGCAAACACATATTCCCTGCCCAATTGTCGTATACTCGCGCACGCCAAGGCGTTCTTCGCCATGCGAGGGCGCTTCGCGGACAATTGCCTCATCGCTATATCCATCAGTGATCCCATATTCAACAACGAGCTGAGCAATCGCTGCTTCTGCTTGTCAGTATAGTCATCTCGCGCGACATATTTACACCCTCGCTGTCGCAATAATGCTCCATCCTCTATATCTTCAACTGGTTCGACAACGAGTGCACCAGGCAACACGAGAACCTCACCAGGGCTACGCGTAAAGTATGTATCTGAACGTATTCATCGATACGGGCAGAGCCATTTTCATCAATCATCTCCCTGCATATTGGTTACAATACAGCTTATTGCTCCGATCCCACGCCCCATAGCGAATGCGATGCAACCTGCCCATTTGGTGTAAAGTGTAGCGAAGAATCGTGCAGGCTGCGCACTATCAGTGTGTGCAGCAAGTGGTTTACTGACATTACCCTCATCATCACGCTCAACCCCATGTGATGTTGAGTGACAAGCGCAACTTCGCTTGCACCGCAGCATCTCAGAACCCTCAAAGGCTCGACTCTCCTGACGTGTCGCCCATCCTCGAGCAAGCGCGATCTCCACTTCTCGTTGCTGGGCTTCGAGTGTTTGATACAACATGTTTAGCTTTTGATCAAGTAACCGCATAGCTGTCATATCACCACATACGCCGCAACCACCAATGCCAATCCATCAGTATTGGATGATTTCTGCTGGGTCGTTATCCTCATCGAAGGCAACCGCAGCAATCATCCTCATCTGTCGAAGCGTTGTATCTGTGGTGTACTGATGTCGCCTCGGCGCAAATCGTCTTCATATCGACCAATCAAGAATTGCTCATCAATGTCACCAATGATCCTCTCACACAGTCTCACTACTCCTCTGGCGTTGTCGCTGCAACTAGCAACTGTTTTCATCGAGCTCGTGTAGAATACCGCTCAATCTGTTGCGTGGCAGCTTCTTGATTGGCAGATGGCAGTGGATCCTTATACGTTTGGTCGGTATACACCGCATGTGGTAACTGTGGTGCCTCGCCACATTGCGAAAGCAGAACCGCAGCCCATCTACCCATACGTTGGCCGAATACCATCACCAAGATATTCTTTGCTAAGTTTAGTCCGTATATAGATTTCTTCGCTGGGGATGTGTCTTTGCTCACTCTGCTCATTATAAGCCAACATAACGGGCGCCTTCTCTGGTTCACTCTGCTCGTGATGAGTTGACAATGTTATACGTTCCGAGGCATGTGACATATACTATTCTCCTTATCTGATACTGATATAATACCACTTTCTCAACAGAATAGCTTAGTTTTATGGCTATCAAGGCATTGCTTTGACAATCCCCCACCCTCTCTGCTAGGGCAATATAGCGGTTATGAAAAGCAGTATTCACCCACAAACCTACCGCCCTGTCGTATTTAGCGATGATCAGGCGGGCTTTGCGTTTTTGACGCAGTCGACGGCTGCGCAAAGACCGACTGACACCATCACCTGGGAGGATGGCAACGAGTATCCGCTCGTCAAGGTCCATATCTCCAGCGAAGTCTCACCCATTCTTCACTGGTGAGGAGAAGATTATCGACACCGAGGGCCGGGTCGATCGCTTTGAGGCACGCCGCAAAGCTGCCGAGGCACGCCGCGCCGCTCTGGCCAACGAGTGCCAAGAAGCAAAACGCCAAAAGGCTGCAAGCTGCTCGCGGTGCTGGCAAAGACGATTTCGCCAAGGCTGCGTAACATATTTGTAGAGCATCGGTACAACGCTCACCCTTTTCTAAAAGGGTGAGCTTTTTGCTATGCTAGCTTACCTGTACATCTACCTCTCAATCTTGATGAGAGGTTTTGTGCACTATCATCTAGCATACAGCAACATAGACGATAGTCTTAAGACCCCCGCTATGTTGCTGTAATGATTGTTTATGCTTTTTATCGAGGTATGGAATGGAGGTGCTACTTCCCCCGAATAGGTCTATAGCCCCGCTTCCGTAGTCGCGCCTCGCCCAATCGCCCTGAAGCCTTTTTGGCCTGTTTCTCGATAACGTCTGCCATTATAATATCGTGCATTTTACACAGTTCAGTATAAAACCGCTCTGGATTGTCCTCTAGTGTCCAGGTGTGCTCATAGTTACCCGCATCAGGGGCCTTGCCATACATACTCAGTTTCTCGTATAGTCTTGCCCTGCAAGACAGTTCTGATATCACTATGGTTTGGGTTGTTCGTTGCACCACCGACGTGCTCGCGGCGCACCCTCAACTCGTGGCTCGCCCTGCTCACGTGTTGCAACAAAGCAGTTGCCGCCATCTCGAACAATCTTCACACTCATCGCTGGGTCATCAGTGCCCTCAAGCAGATAATCTTCAAGGATGCTTGGTCGAGTTATTTTTCGCCTGCTTCTTCTGTGGCATGCTCTGCATCTCACCCAAGATTGCCGTCATCATGTTGTGTGCTTTTCGCGCAGCTCATGCGCCCTCGTTAGCCCTCTAATGTTTCAGCCGCAGGTTCTTCTTGGGCAGATGTTGCTTCATCCTCTGATGATTGGTCTATTCCTTTCGCGATGCAATAAATGTTTCGAGCTCCATTTTGAGCTGCAGTGCTTCATCCTTGCTGGGTCAATTTTTTCAATCGTTGGGAGAGACCGTTTTTCTCGACCACTTGCGCGTCTACTGTATGGCCACTCTCCTCAGTCGAATCCTTGCGGCGCACTTCGGCCGTCACACGCTCATCCTCGCTGTGCGTCAAACGGAAGAATCTCACACCATCCTCTCCCACTACTGCACCAGTTGCACAGTTCTTGTCCCAGGCAAAGTCTTTCATGGTAGGCGCTGGCTGCGCTTCGCCAATCATATTTGCCGAGAGTTTAAAGAGTAGCACTGTACCGTTCTTCTGACGCTCCCCATTAGCGTTTGTCTGGTCCTTATCAAAGGTATCAAACGCTACTACAGCCGTATGTATTTCTACTGGTATACCATCTGCTTCATGAATAGTACTGTCATGAGGCGCAAAGAACTGAGCCGTTACCTCTACTGGCGACGGAAATGTCTTTTCCTTAGCTAACGTGTAGTCTGCAAAGCTCCAGTCAAAACGAATCTTGAACTGATCAAGAAAATTATCATCATTCAATGCTAATGTATCTATACTATACACCTCTGTGCTGTCTGGCTGGGCAAGCGCTGTTTGCAGCTCACCTGCCATGCGCTCTTGCTCACTCCTATCATAGGCTTGCTCCGTGAGATGCTTCGTATTATAATATTTCATCACTGATGACTGCTCGCCTTTGTTCATCGCTTTTTGCTCCTGATTTTTGTTGACATTACCTAATACCACATAAGGTACTCTCTCTCTCTAATTTGTCAAGCTATTATGCAATAATTGCATGTACAAGCAAAAATATCTGAATCCTCACATATTCTCTTTTCTCCCAAAGCGATAAAGCGGTTATGTCCGTACAGAAACGGTAATTGCTTTTGCAATTTCAGGATATCTAATAGCTCAAGAGATACCTCCGTGGTATAATCACTACTATATGCCCAGAATTTCTCTCGATATCGTTGCCCTGACAGCTGAGCGCGCTGCGCTCGGAGCAGTTTCTGCCCAGCCCGATGCGTATAGTGCACCTGATTTTACCGCCAAGAATAAGCGCTTGCGGAGCTTGGAGACCATCATTGCTACTGCTACCAAGCGCGCTACCGTGGAGCAGCAACTGGCCGAGGCGCGTCAGCTCGCTCAGGGGCAACGATGAGCTCGCCGAGCTCGCCAAACTCGAGATCCCCGAGGACGAAGCCACTATTGCCCAGCTAGACGACGAACTCTTCATCCTCCTCACTCCTAAAGACCCCAATGACGAAAAACATCATCATGGAGATCCGGGCTGGCGCGGGCGGCGACGAAGCCTCGCTCTTTGCGGCCGAGCTCTACCGCATGTATCTGCGCTGGTGTGAGGCGCATGGTTACCGCACTGAGCTGCTGAGCGAGTCCGCCAACGACTCTGGTGGATACAAAGAAGTCATCTTCAAGATTTCGGGCGATGCACCCTACGCCAAACTCAAGTTTGAAGGTGGTGTGCACCGCGTCCAGCGCGTACCCGTTACCGAGAGCCAAGGGCGCATCCACACTAGCACTGCCACAGTAGCAGTCTTGCCCGAAGCGGAAGAGACAGACATTACCATCAATCCCAATGACCTCCGCATCGATATCTACCGCTCGAGCGGCCATGGTGGAGCAGAGCGTCAATACAACCGACTCAGCCGTGCGCATCACCCACCTCCCCACTGGTATGATCGTCACCAACCAAGACGAAAAGTCGCAGATCAAAAACCGCGAGAAAGCTATGAGCGTCCTGCGCTCGCGCCTCCTCCAGCGCAAGATCGACGAAGAAAACGCCAAGCTTACCGCCGAACGCCGCGCCCTAGTGGGCACGGGCGACCGCAGCGAGAAGATCCGCACTCTACAACTTCCCCAAGATCGCATCACCGACCACCGCATTCGCTATAGCCGCAGTAACATCCCCGCTGCCCTCGGTGGCGATATCGACGACATTATCGAGCGTCTCCAAAGCTACGAGCGCGAACTAAAGGCGCAAGGGGCGGAGCAGTAACAGTCAAACTTATTTGTCATCAACATAACAAATAATATAATTAAACCGAGCCCATTGAGACTTTCAGAGCAGCCTTACTTCCCTAGTGGCTGCAGTGTCGTTGTTGCTAGTTCATTATCCAATGCACATATATCTGCCGGTTTGGCCAAGCGACGAATTTGTAGCTGCTCGTATTTCGCCCGCAATGCTTTTTGCGCCGCAGTGTGTGCATCATCAGATGAGACCTGCGCCTCGTAAGCGGTGCGCGCTTGTGTATATGCTTCTTCATCAGGATAAGCAACAAGAAGCGCATCATTATCATGGTGTGCATTATATGCTGAGTCAATTATCGTATATTCACGCCGTTCGTGATGATCACCCACTCAGTGCCAACTGCTGCACAACAATCGTTCGCACTGTATAAGCTAGCTGCTCATCAATACTCTCTTTGACGGCAACGACCTTGGTGCGCTTCCTGCCTCGTCGCAAGATTCTAATACTAGCAATCGCGCCTGCGCACCCTCACGGTGTTCGGCATCATGCCATATATCATCACTATATTGATCAAAGACCTTATTGATCAATATCTCCAAATCCGCTGCTGGTGTATCGCCCTCTTGATGGCTCTCTCTGGAATATTGTTATAATTCATATTATTCTCCTTAGCTAGTGGTTTTATGATGTTGCTGCGCTAAAAAGAGCCAGCATAGTGCTGGTTCTTTTTGCGACCTCTGTTTATTGTACGAAATTTGCAGTGCAAGCAAATTATTGCTACACTAGGATTAGAAAGGAGGAAATATACCATGCCAACAGGAAAACCAATTCAGTACGACTGGGGCTGGTGGGATCTACCAGAGTGGCCTCTAGTCAAGTGGCCTCGATAGTACGATGAGGAAAAATTTTGCGTGTTGCACTCTTGTTGGGCTGCACTCCCTCCAAGAAGGGCTACGACCATATAGCAAAAACCACATCATACAAGGAGACAAGGATGGGCAAGTATAATCATTGGTGTTGCGTTAATCCAGTACAATGCTGGCATATGCGTCACGATGTTTCTTGCCTGGCTACGATCAGCTACACCAGAGTGTGTAGTTATTTTTTTGGCAAATCCTATTGCGTATAGATAAATTTTTGAGCGCGCGTCTATACGAAGCGTCTCCTCAGGAACAAAGCACCTCTTGGACGAGAGGTGCTTTGTCGTGTCCCGGCAAAATACCTATCTTACGCGGCGTCCTCTGCCTCGGCTTGTTTGCGCGAAGTCTGGCGCGGCGTGGCGGTCTTTTCGAAGGAGCCACCGGCTGCCTCGAGCGCAGCTACCACACTCTTCGACGCACCTTGCGTCTGGAGCGCGAGCTTGGCTGTCAGTTCACCACGAGTAATCACCTTAACACTGTGGAATGGCGTCTCAATCAGCCCAGCCTCATACAGTGCGAAGTTATCAACGGTGCCCGACAAGTTATTGAGATGATCGCTATACACCACCTGAGCAGGGGTGCGCAGGCTCTTAAGCCGCGTGCCTTTTGGCACTGCTAGCAATACCATTCTGCCCACCTTGGAACATCGGGCGCAGCTTCTTACCAGTACGGGCGTTTTGCCCCTTGGTACCACGGCCAGCGGTCTTACCACCACCAGCAGCAATGCCACGACCAACGCGCTTGCGATCTTTATTGGCTGCAATGTGGAGTTCGTTGTATTTCATCTACTTGCCCTCCTTTGCGGATTGCTTCTGGCACCAACCCACTCGCTCACGCGGCACCATGCTGCGCAGGGCTTCTACCGTGGCATAGGGCAGTGTTTACCTTGTTGGTGCTGCCCAGACTCTTCGAGAGCAGGTTGCGGATGCCCGTCACACCAATGACGGCGCGCACCACACCACCAGCGATGATACCTGTACCAGGCGCAGCTGGCTTGATGAGCACACGTGCACCACTGAGCTTAACTTCCATCTCATGCGGGATGGTCTCATTTACCACCGGAATAACAACGAGATGCTTCTTGGCTACTGAGGTTGCCTTAGCAATGGCGGTTTGCACATCGGCACCCTTCGCCACACCAACACCAACCTTGTTCTTGCGGTTGCCCACTCACCACCAGCGCCCTTTAAAAGCGGAAGCGGCGGCCACCCCTAACGACGCGCGCCACGCGGTCGATGTTGACAACAACTTCCTCAAATTCCTTTGGCGTGTCATCACGCTGGTTGCGCCGGTCATCGCGGCGACCACTCCCTGCCCCGACCACGCTGGTTGCGCCGGTCATTTGGGCGAGGTGTAGTATTTGCAGGTCTGTCTGCCATACTAAAACTCAATCCTTCCTTGCGGGCAGCGTCTGCCAGGGGCGCTCAAGCGGCCAGCGTACTGGCGACCATTGCGGTCGAAGACGACTGCACTTATCTTTGCTTTCTTGGCCTTCTTGGCGATATCTGCGCCCACCTTGCGGCCTTCTCGTCATGGTGCCAGTTGCTTTGGTACCAACAGTCGTCGCAGCAGCCAATGTTGTGTGGGCGTCATCATCGATAAGCTGCGCACTCACATGCAGGGTTGCTAATCGTCACACTCAAGCGTGGTCGCTGAGCCGTGCGTGCACGCGGCCCTCGAACGCGGCGCTTGCGCAGGTCACGATTCAGGAGTTTTTGCTAATGCGTGTGCCATTATTTCTTACCTGCCTTCCTGCTTTTGCGCAAAATTTGCTCACCAACATACATAATGCCCTTGCCCTTGTATGGCTCTGGCTTCTTGAGAGCGCGGATCTCGGCGGCGACTTGGCCGACCTTTTGCTTGTCGATACCCGTCACAACGATCACCATTCGCTCGTTCGTTACATTAACTCCCTCTGGGGCTTTATAGTGGACTTCGTGGCTAAAGCTCCAGGCTCATCGTCAGCTCGTTATTGCTCGACGAAACCCGAAAGCCCACACCTTTGACCTCGAGGCGCTTCTCGTACCCCTGGGTTACGCCAATCACCATATTGTTGATGAGGGCGCGCATCAGTCCATGCTGGGCCCGAGCAGCCTTTAGACTCATCCTTGGGATGAACTGTCACCTGCCCGTCCTCGACCTTCACCTCGACCGCTGGCGTAATGAACTGCGAGAGCTCACCTTTGGGGCCCTTGACGACCACATCACCAGAGTCAACCGTGATTGTCACACCCGATGGAATCGCCACCGGCAGTTTTCCGATTCGACTCAGACTCATTGCTTACCTTTCGATTAGTAGCCAGCAAAAATGTTTGTCTCGTGCTGCCGGCCGCTCTCCATAGGCGAACAACCAGAACGCAAAAACTCCCGTTTCACTCGCAAAGTTAATATCTTGCTAATTGTACCACAGATGAGGGAGAGAACGCAAGGGCGAAAGACACTAACGGCAGCACTGTGGTATAGTCCGGACAAGAAGCTATACCGAAGCTTGTGGCCAATACCGACCAAGTTAGACGGTGCTATATAGGTACTGCTGCAGGATTATGATTATTGCTGCGCGCTGCTCCGGCGGCGGACATGCACTACCACTGCCACCGCAATAATCGTGCCAACCACCATCAACCCCACCAGTCCAGCAAGCGCCCACAGTGGGCTCCCCTGGCTGCCACTGGCAATCGAGCCAGCCGATTATTTTGTCACTACAGGCAAAGAATGTCAGCATAGCGCTCCCTCATCGCGAGAATACATCGTCTGTGTTGTCATGAGCAAACCTCCTTACTGCATATTGGTTCTCTTCTTTATAGTATACACCTACCTCCGGGCAGCATCAAACTGCTCAGGCGTCAAGAGGAGCCGGCCCGTCGATTGCCGATAGAGCGGGATGTAGCGGCCGCTCCGGGGAATGATATGCCGCACGTGCTTGATTGCATCGGCAACTTCTTCCTCCGTCCAGTCTGTACTCCGATCGCGAATCACAATATTTTGACCCCTGTCGTCGCCATACTCACTGAAGCTCTGGTACTGCTGAGTATGCTCGCGCGACAGGTGCATTCTGGCCAGGCTCTGGCTGGGCCAGAATGAGATTGACGAGGCCATAGGGATCATTGCGGGGTAGTGGTATATCGCTCCCAGGCTGCACCGTGTGACGAGCGGCAAAGAAGCTCACCGTCAGCGGAAAAACCGGGTCGAGCCCCTGCCGGTGAGTGACCTCGCTACAGCGCAGGCCAAGCACCAGTGCCTCAGCCACGTGGGGCCGGTTGCATGGCGTGGATCATATCGCCCCGCTCGATCAGTGGTTGGCTGGTCTCGCACTGCTGGCGGTTACGCCGATCGGCCTGCCGCCACTGCTCGGGCAGCTCGACTGCGCCATCGTCTCAAAGAGGCGCTGCCGCACGACATCATGTTGAGCCTGAGGCATAAGCTCGGGCAGCAAAGCAGCGCCACGCGCCATCACCATCCCAATCTTATCTGGCGCGCAGTAACCCGCTAGCTCCTCGTGGCTCATCTGAGTAATTGGCGCATGTGCCATTGGATCAATCGCATCGTCGTAGTGCGCACGGCTCCGCAGCGGCAAAGCAATCGGTAATGTCGCAAGCGGCGTCGGCCACCTGAGGTCGGCGCGCTGCAGATCATGCGTGCTTAGCAGCTCTGCAGCTCGCTCGGCCGCATAATACCACAACGCATCGGGCAATTGGTCTTGGCGCGGCGTTACTTCGCAGGGTGATGGAGGTGATACTTCATATACTGGCATGATATTCTTGGGATACTTCGCTGATTTTTGCGTTCGTTTTTTCGTTTGTATGCATTATTATGCAGTGCTTTTGATAAAAAAGCAAGCCCTTACCCACTCCAACCCCTCAACCGCAACACTCCCCATGCAAAAAGAGGCATCTTGGTTCGTCCTTTGTTAAAAATTGGATCTACGAAAACAACCTAATTTTAGCAGAAAGGTATTCCAAAATGCCTCAAAGAAAGTATACACAACTTTCAAGCGAAGAGCGAATTGTTATTGAAACCTTGCTTAGAAGCTCAGCCGGGGTGCGCGAGATAGCTCGCATGCTAAACCGCAGTCCCTCAACCATCTCCCGGGAGCTCAGGCGAAACCAGAATTTTGCCAAAAAGCACTAGAGTTAATAAACCTAAGGAGCTACAGGCTAGACTCGAGACGCTTTCGTGGTACCGCCAAAAGTGCCAGTGATTCGCGAGAAGAAGGCCTCGGTATAGGAAACGCTCAGCAATTCGAGAGAATAAACTACTTGGCTAAATCCGCCCAGCAGAAGACGCTGGCTAGATGCAAGAAGCAGTCTCTCGCTGCTCGAGCTTTCTAGATACCAGCAAACCAGAGAGTTCAGTTAAATCGCGCCTCAGGCTGCGCTGGTCTCCCGAGCAGATTGCCGGCAGGCTGCAGATAGAGATTAACAAAAGAGACAAATCTGCTAGCTTGCTTTATGTCTCGCCTAAAGCAATCTACAAATACGCCAAGAAATACAACCTCCATAAACACCTGCGGCGGCGCGGCAAGAAATACAGATGCTAGCCGTATACCCTGCTGGCTGGATGTTCTGCCGGCAAACGCAATATTGCAACTAGACCCGGCGTAGTGGACGAACTCGGGCGCTTAGGCGACCTAGAGGGCGATACCATCTTCGGCAAGGATAGCCGAGACAGATTGCTCACTCACGTGGAGCGAAAGACGGGGTTAGTCTCAATCAGCCTAGTGCGCGCTATGATGTACATAAGATACACAGACCATACTCGACCTAGAAAGGCTCTAGCAGGCACACCGGAGCCTTACCAAAAGACCATAACCTCACGACAACGGCGTAGAATTTGCCGGTTGGAGACAAACCGAACAGGAACTCAATACAAAGATTTACTTCGCCAATCCCTACCATTCCTGGGAACGAGGCAGAAACGAAAACACCAACGGACTCATCCGCGACTTCTTCTCCAAAGGCACAGACTTCACTAACTCAACCGGGATATATTAAAAGTAGAATCCATGCTTAACAACCGACTCATAGAATGATTCCAGTGGCTAACGCCACTGCGAATACGCCGCGTCTTTTGGGTATTGCGGTTGAGGAGGAGGTTAGAAGGTAGTTTGCTTATTTTCTTAACTCATGCTATTATAGGACCTATGGTAGATAGACATGATGAAGCTAATGCAACTTCTGTTGCAGATTCGAGGACGACCGACCTCGGAGATAAAGTCGATAATCAAATTGCACTCCTTGACTCATATCGCCACCGAGATCAAGAAGACCAACCGAGATGGTGGAATGGGGGAAAGGAGGTAGCGAATTAGACTTGAGATCGGAATTCTTGCCAATAGCTTATCATCAGTAGATCCTCTGTTATTGACGGCGTCGAGACTAGGCGTCCTGGCATACTTCGCGAACTCGGAGACAGTCTTGAACCTCGACCAGAAAATGCATCTTCTTGATGAAGACGTCAAACGGGCTGAGAGAATTATGACACCAACACAGCGCGAGCAAGAGTTGCTGGACAGCATAAAGCCGCTAATCATAGACCAGATGTATGCAATGGATCCAGAGTCGCTGCAAACATATCAGGCAGAAAGATAGCGAAGGTGAAATCACCGCGAAGTTGCGCTGTTTCAATTGGGAAAAATTTTCAAAAACGATGTATATCGGCAACATAAAATGCGAGTGTGCCGCCTATTTGGGTAATGACGGCAGGTTCTATATCGAGGGTCCGCGCCGTAGAGCATCTTTCGGGCGATATAGTTATTGACGTCCATCCTCACAGCATTGGAGGACGCTATGAATTATGGGGTCTCATTCGGTGGAGTCAAAGTCTCTCAACTAGTTGGAAGCCGTGGTAATGTGTACGATATAGTTTCTCCATGAAGTTTTCACAGATGAGTGCAGCTCAGCAGCCGCACGACCCCGCTACGTATATTGCCGATTTGCCAAATATGATAAATCTGGACGAGGCTACGAACGAAGATATACGGGCGTTGTATCAGACTTTTCGCGACAATTACGGCACCGAGCGGTTAGCGCTAAAAACCCGTGAAAGGCTTCATGAAAGAAGTCCGGCGTGAGCGTTCAGCGTCGAATCGAGCTTTTCGGTCGCAATCTCATTAGGATGAAAATAGGCGAATTCTTCAGCCTCTTCGGTGGCTTGCGGATTTGTGAGGAGTTTTCACTTTCGCAGGCGAGAATCAGTACCGGGTCGTCGAATTTATCGTGCCAAGTCGGATGATTAGCGGTTTGCCCGCGAGGATTTCGATTTCTGCGTCCAGTTCTTCGCGAAACTCGCGCCGTAAAGCCTCGTGCAGACCTTCGCCGTTCCAGTCCGCCACCCGGCAAATCCCTAAGTCTCGCTTCGCTCGCGCACGAATAAAAGTCGCCCCGCTCTATCGCAAACCAGACCCTTGACCGTCACCGATAGGCAGCTTTGAAATCTTTCAGCTTTCATCTCATGCCCTCGCCTACAAAACTCCCCGCCGTAACTACCCGAAACAAAACCGCAGCCAAACCGCTATTTTTACTTTTCTTTGTTCCGACTCGATTTTTAGCTCGAAAACTTCCTTTTTCAGCTTGTTGATTTCGCTGTACGCCCAGACGCCCAAAGCAAACGCTAGACCAGAGAGGCAAAGAGCCGAGGTAACTTTTTGTTCCATAAACTCTTTCTGTAAACGGTCTTATATTGATTGCAGCATAGCATCCTTAGTGTCTCCTATTGACATCAAACAAAAATACCCGGGTGCAAACTCGGGTATTTTTGGCTACGAAAAGTTTTAATAAACCTTCAACAAAACTTCTCCGCCAAGTTTGGCCTTGACAGCTTCGCCACTGGTCATGACACACCCTTGCTGGTGCTGACGAGACGATGCCGCGGCCTTGTTTGACCTTGGGGATGTCGGCAGCAGCCACGTACACGCGGCGGCCTGGCTTACGACACCCGGGCTACTTTGGTAAAGGCTGGCTCGCCAGCACCGGTTGATCGTGACGACCAACGTACCGCGTGGCTTGCCATCCTCCCACGGTAGCACCTGCCAGGTAGTGATTCCCTGACCAATTGTCGGCCACAACTTGCTTGAGCTTGCTGGTAAGCACACGGACTTCTGTCTTGCCAACCATCGCAGCGTTGCGGATCTGGGTGAGGAGATCCGCGATTGGGCCGCTGATTGTAAACTCACAACTCTATCTCCTTTCCGTTACCAACTGCCTTTTTGTAATGCCTGGGATTTCGCCTTCGATGCCTTCTCGCGGGAAGTTGATGCGACTCAGGCCAAAAGCGGCGATATAGCCACGTGGCCGACCACCGAGGGCATCGCGGTTTTTCCAGCGGTTGGGCTGAGTTGCGCGGCAGCTTTTGCAGGCTATCGAGGTCGCCCGCCGCCTTGAGCTCAGCGCGCTTGGCAGCGAATTTCGATCATCTTTTGGCGTTTGCGATCGCGTGCAATCATTGATTTCAGCCATACGCTATTTCCCTCCCTTCTCAAACCGCAGACCAAACTTCTCCAGCAGTGCCCGCTCGCGGCTGGGCTACCGCTCGATGGCAATCGTCACCTGGAGGCCATGAACGATCTGCGTCTCCCTCAAAGGTGAGCTCGGGGAAAATACTCTGGTCGGTAATACCAAGGTTGTAGTTGCCACCCTTTGTCGAACTTTGCTCCCCACGCCGTGGAAGTCGCGCACCCGCGGCAGGCTGACATTGACCAGCCGGTCGAGGAATTCGTATCATCCGAGCGCCGCGCAGCGTCACACTCACGCCAATCGGCGCACCCATGCCAGCACGGATCTTAAAGCCAGCGATCGACTTCTGGCCAAGCGATCAACCGGCGCTTGACCAGTGATCTTGGTAATCGTATTGCGTACCAGTTGGTGGTAGCGCTTGTCTTCTGTGCTTGCCGATTCCTGCGCTGACCACAATCTTCTCGAGCTTGGGCACTTGGCACTATTGCTCAAAGGCTAATTCGGCCTGGAGTTCCTTGCGGTATTGATCCAGATACAAGGCTTTCAAGCGAGGAGTCGGAGCGGCGGATGCAGCTGCCTTCGCCATTAGTTGACCTCCTTATTGTTCAGTTGCCGAGCAACGCGTACCTTGGCGCCCTCAGCATTAGTAGTATAGCCAATGCGGCTTGTTGTGCCAGCTGCTTCGTCGACAACCAGTGCGAGCTTGCTCAGTGGCACTGGCACATGAATCTCCTTGTGCCCCACGTGGGTTGAGCTGGCTTGGCGTCGGCGGTGGCGCAGCCCCACGCCCTCGACCAATGCGGTCTGCTGAGCGGGGTTAACGGCCAGTACCTTACCCGTCGTGCCTTTGTCGTCACCACTGATGATCTTGACGATATCGTCTTTTTGATGCGCTGTGCCATTAGAGTACCTCCGGTGCCAAGCTAATGATCTTGCTGTAGCCAAGGTCGCGCAATTCGCGTGGGCACAGGGCCAAAGACACGAGTTGCCTCGGTGTTTTGTCGTCGTTGATAATGACGGCAGCGTTGTCGTCGAAGCAGATGGTGCTGCCATCTTTGCGGCGGATCTGGTCGCGAGTGCGTACCACTACTGCCTTAACGATAGACTTCTTCTTGACGTTGCCGGTTGGGCTGGCGTCTTTGACGCTGGCAACAATCACATCACCCACCCGAGCGTAGCGGCGCCGAGTGCCACCCAGCACGCGGATGCACAGAATAGACTTTGCACCACTGTTGTCTGTTACCTTAAGGCGAGATTCTTGCTGGATCATGCTGCTCCTTCGCCTGCGTCATCGTTTTTGAGCTCAATCGAGCCCTGCGAGCGTTGAGCACGGCGTCGAGCCGAAATGCTTTGCGCTTGCTGATCGGGCGTGTCTCAATGACCCGCACCGTATCACCAACATTGGCATCGTTTGTCTCGTCGTGAGCAGCATACTTACGGGTGACGGTGTATTGCTTGCCGTAAATAGGGTGTGTTTCGCGGCTGGTCACGGTCACCGTGATGGTCTGTTGCCCGCGGCCGAGGAAACAACGCCGGTCAATGTCTGGCCATTAGTTTGTTCCTTTCCGCTGATTACTTTCCGTTAGCATCTGCGCAATCTCTCGGCGATATACACCAAGAACTGCGGATTGGCGAGCTCACCTGCCCGGTGGCCACGCTGGGCCTCAAGCAGGTCGGCGCGGCTTGGCGGCCAGCTCTTGCTGGAGTGTCTCGAGGCTCTTGGACCTCTGTTGCAGGGACTGCATTCTCGCCATCGCTAGGCCTCCTCTTTCTTAATAAAGCGTGTCTTGACGCGAGCTTGTGGCTCGCCAGGCGCATTGCCTCGCGGGCGACATCCTCTGGCACACCCTTCATTTCAAACATCACGGTGCCATTCTTGACCTTCGCAACAAAGAACTCAGGGTTACCCTTACCGCCACCCATCTTCAGGCCCAGTGGCTTGCGGCTCACTGGGGTGTGGAAGATCCGAATCCAGATCTTACCACCACGCTTGACGTAGCGGGTCATTGCCTGGCGAGCTGCCTCAATCTGGCGGCTTGTGACGCGCTCGTTGCTCAGGCTCTGCAGGCATAGTCACCAAAGGCAATGTAGTTGCCCCGTGTGGCGTTGCCGCGGTTCTTGCCGATGCGGACTTTGCGAAATTTTTGTTTTCTTTGGTAGCAACATTACTTCGCACTCCTTTCACCCTTATAGATCCAGACCTTGACGCCGACGATACCCACGCCAGGGCAGTTGGCCCGTGCGGTATGGAAGTCGATATCGGCCCGCAAGGTGTGCAGTGGCACCGAGCCCTCGATGACCTTCTCGCGACGTGCCATCTCGGCATTGTTAAGCCGGCCGGCTACCTCGATGTGGATACCCTTTGCACCACTGTTCATGGTGTTCTGAGCAGCCATCTTGACGGCGCGGCGGAAGTTGGCGCGGCGCTCGAGCTGGCGAGCGATGTTCTCCGACACCAGCTTGGCGCTGAGCTCTGGCCGACGGACCTCCTCAATATTGATACGGACTGGCAAGCTGGTGATCTTCTCGATCTGCCGCTTGAGCTCTGTCACGCCAGCCCCACCGCGGCCAATCACCACACCAGCCTTGGCGGTGTGAATCGCAATGGTAATCTGGTTTGGGCTGCGCTCAATCTCGATCCGGTCGATCGTTGGTCGGCTTAGCATAGCGAGCTTCGATCAGCTCTGATTTTTGATGTCTTCTGCCAACCGCCGCAAAGTCGCGCTTGTTTTGGCCAAACCAACGCGAGCTCCAGTTTTTGTGGACTTGGAGGCGGAAACTGACTGGGTTTACTTTTTGGCCCATTTAGTTGTCTCCTTTCTTGGCTGTATCGGTTGCTTTGGCGGGTGCCTTCTTGACCTGCTTCTCCACACCACTCACCTCAACCAAGATATGGCTCGAGCGCTTCTGGAATGGCTGAGCCCGGCCGCGGCTGGCCGGCTTGTAGGCGGCGCAGACGTGGGCCAGCAGTCACGCTAAGGCTGTGGATATGCAAGCTGCGTGGGTCAAGGCCATGATTGTTAATGGCGTTGGCTGGCGCTGGCGATTGCCTTCTTGACGGGCAGAGCTGCGCGGCGTGGGTGTGATCAAGAATGACCAGCGCATCGGCCACACTGCGGCCACGCACCAGGCTGGCAAACAATGCTTACCTTGCGCGGGGTCTGGTCTATACCCTTGATATGCGCCCGAACGATGGCTGGTGCATCGCTCGACCCCTGTTGTGTCTGTGATGCGGCCATTACTCTTATCCTTTCCACCGTGCTTGCGGAACTTACGGGTTGGGCTAAACTCACCGAGCTTGTGGCCAACCATGTTTTCTGTAATCAGCACCGGCACATGCACCCGACCATTGTGCACCGCAAAAGGTGAACCCCACCATCTCTGGCGTGATCGTGCTGCTGCGGGCCCAGGTCTTTTATCACGGTGCGGTCGCCAACTTTCAGCGCTGCCACTTTTTGGCAAGCTTCGCGTCGACGAATGGGCCTTTTTGAGTGAACGACTCATAGACTACCTCTTCCTCTTAGCTTCGTGACGACTGCGGACAATCATCTTATTGGTTGATTTGCGACGGCGGGTCTTGAAGCCAATTGCTGGCTTACCCCATGGCGTCTTCCGGGATGCGGCCAGGGCCTGTCTTGCCTTCACCACCACCCATTGGGTGATCGGCTGGAGTTCATAGCCTGCCTGCATGGACACTTGACGCCAACCCCATACGGCGACGGCGACCAGCCGAGCCAGCTTTTCAACATTCTGGTGCTGGACGCTGCCTACCACACCAATGCTGGCTTCGCACTCGAGGCGGAACTTGCGCACCTCACCACTGGGCATCACGCACCATGGCATAGCCGTCTTCTGGCCAGCAGAGCTGCGCCTTGGTACCAGCGCTGCGCACCATCTGCGCGCCCTACCGTGGTTGATCTCGATAGCGTAGATCTGGCTACCAACCGGGATGTTAGCCAGTGGCATGCGGTTGTCTCGCCTCGATTGGCGCATCGGCACCAGTCTGGAGCACCTTACCCTTGGTCATTTGGGTGTCGGCCAAGATGTAGTGGTAGAGACCGTGCTGATCCTTCACACGGGCAATGCGGGCACTGCGGTTTGGATCGTACTCAATCTCCTCCACCGTCAGTGTCAAGCCAGCAGCCAAGCGATGGTCGAGCGTGGTAGTGCCGCTTGACACCACCACCACGGTGCCGGACGGTGATCTTACCAGTGTTGTTGCGACCAGCCTTTTGCTTGCCAGCCTTGACGAGGCTCTTGAGTGGTTTGCGCGTCGTTACATCGCTCAAATCTGCGATGTCATGCCGCGGCGGGCGGGAGTGGTTGCTGTACTGCTTAATCGGCATTACTTATCCTCCTTCTGCTCTGTTTGCGGCTGTTGCTCGGTCTCAAACACCTTGATCTCGCCTTCACTCAGGCGGACGTACGCCCTTTTTGCTGTCGTGGCGGTGTGTGGTGCCTGTAGCGGCGCTTGCCCCGGCTGTAGCGAATGGCCTTGCCGCTTTGTACGGCGGTAGTGACATTGGCTACCTTGAGTGCCGTCATATTGCGCCTCGACAGCCGCAGCGATCTGCCGTTTGTTAGCCGACAGTGGCACATCAAAGATGGTGGTGTTTTTGGCTTGTGATGAGCCGGTAGATTTTCGGTGGCGCGAGGAGTGACTACACGAGTTGCATTTATTTGTCCTCCTTTGCGAGCCACGCCGTAATAACATCCAGCGCCTGAGGCGACAGGGACGATATGGTCGGCATTAAGAATGTAATAGACATTGAGATACATCGCACTCACAGCCAGCACCTGCTGGAGGTTGGCTGTGGAGCGAATCAGCTCGGGCGACTTCTCGCCAGCGACGAGCAGCACTTTGCGCTCGAGCTTGAACTGGCGGAGGAACGCCGCAGCGTCTCTGGTCTTGCCAGTTACCTTGTTCTCAAAAGGCAAGACCTGGATCTTGCCAGCCTGATGAGCCAGTGAGGGCTTGGCGATGGCGATACGTTTGCTGGTCTTGGATAGCTTCTGCGGTAGTTCTCGCTGCCGCGTGGGCCAGCACCACACCACCGCCCCGCCAAATTGTTGCGGATACTGCCGAAGCGAGCTCGGCTAGTGCCCTTCGCCGCCATGGCTTTTCTGCCACCACCGCGACTTCGCCCGCTGCGCAGAGTTGCACTGCTGACGGGCATTTGCCAAGAATGCGTCGTAAGCGAGCTTGAGCAGCTCGTGGTTCGGCACATTGACGCCGAAGACGCTGGTTGGCAAGGTTGCTTTTGCTGGCTTGGTAGATTCAGCCATTACTTAGCACCTCCTAGGATAATTAAGCCCTTCTTGGGGCCTGGGACAGCGCCTTTGACACCGATCAAGTTGTCCTCAGCCGAGATAAACTCAACTGTCAGATTCTTGACAGTGACACGCTCGTGGCCCATCTGGCCTGCCATGCGCTTCCTTTTGAAAATCTTTTGTGGGGTACATGCTACCGATCGAACCGACCTTACGCGTGTTACCCTTTACCACGTGGGTTTTGCGGTGGCGCTTAAAGTTGTGCCGCTTGATCGTACCGGCCCAACCTTTACCCTTGCTGATGCCCGTGACATCCACGCATCGCCGAGCGCAAACCTCGTAACGTCTCACAGTGTCGCCCACCTGACATCGCCAAGGTCGTCGACCGAAAATCCCTGAATGTGCTTCGGGGTGACACCGGCTGGCTTCACATGCCCAGCCACGGCCTTGCTCAGGTTCTTACCCGCACCATACGCCACCTGCACTGCGTTGTAGCCGTCTGTCTCGACGGACTTGACCTGAGTCGCAGCGACAGGCCCAGCCTGGATAAGCGTGACAGGAATCGTCGTGCCATCCTGGCTGATGATTTGGGTCATACCAATCTTGGTACCGAGAAGTGCTTTCATGCCCTCTGTTCTGCATGCAAAATCCCCCGGCGACTAGCAGTATCTTGACACCAGCGCTGCGTGGCTACACACTTTGCTGGCCAAGACTTACCAATTCGTCCTGGGATGAGTTGCTATTACGTAATAAATTACAGCTACCATAGTACCATAGAATGGGGCAAGAAAGCAAGAGGCCGACACACTGGAGTGCTGGCCTCTTGTAGTATGCTGTGAGTGATAGAAATAAGAGAGTGCAAGAGCTACCGAAGCTTGGTATAAAATCTATTGTAGACTGCAGTAGGAACACTACTCTCAGCCAAAGCTATTGCGGCAACCTATGAGATCCTTTAGCGCTAACCTAATCCGTTGAGCTTGTCATTCGCAGTCCTTTTGCAGCGTTAAGGCCACCATCTTCAAAGCTCTTTGCAACATAAGACGCTCGTGAAGGGCCATTTTGCTGCGGGAAAAGTCCCTGTGACGGAACATCCCCTTCTTGTAGCCATCTACGCCTTTCTTGAAATAGTACACATTGCGCTTCTGGAGAAAACTTTGCGACATCTATTTCGTACCATCTGTGAATGCCTGATAGTGTCGATCTTCGTCTGAACTTCAGAGACCGTCTTGCTTTCTGGATCGACGGTGTAGCAGTTCAATGTTCTCTCTCGATATTTGTGTTCTTTCGCCGACGCGAGAAGGGCTGCACGCGGGCATACCATTTACCGTTACGAGTGGAAGAGTGGCTGCAGGCCACTATTTGGATCTGCCTTTTCTGTAATGATACCTGGAGCGACCCAGACTGGATGCGAATCGATAACCTCTCCCCAGGCATCGTAGCTCGTGGGATTAAACAAACTGCTTGTCTCCGGATAGTAAGGATCAACGCTCGTAGGAGTGACTGCTGCAGGCGTTTCGGTTGCACTGCTACTCTCCGCGAGCTGCGCCACAGCCAGACAATCCAGCCGCCAAAGCCACTGCCGCAATCGCACCGAGCGGTTTGCGGAGCCCATGCCAATTTTCTTGAGTTGATGTTGGTAGTGCTAATTCGTGAGACATAGGCCGCTCCTTCTCCGTTATTGCTATGTCGTAGTGATTATGTATTGTAATACTGCTTTGTACCAATTGCAAATCGATGGATCAGTTGCTGCTGTGTATGTCACCCACTATGCTACAATACAATGCGTTAATGCGTCACTCAACCCCCTCACCTACCTCTGTCGATGTGTGGCTGGCTGCGGCGGCTGCCCAGCTGCGGACGGCTGGTATTGCTAGTAGCCGGCTCGATAGTGAGCCTGCGCTTGAGCCAGCACTGCAGCAGCCTCGGCACTGGCTCCATGCCCACGGCGATAGCACACTCCTGCACGAGCAACACATGCAGGCAGAGCAGCCCCTTGCCCGCCGCCTTCGGCATGAGCCACTGGCCTACCTGGTGGGGCACAAAGAATTCTATGGGCGCGATTTCGTCGTTTCGCCCGCTGTGCTCGTGCCCCCGGCCCGAAACAGAGCAGATGATATCCCTCTATGCTGCAGCTCATTCAGCCCATGCAGCGCACCATTGCCGATGTTGGCACTGGTAGCGGCATTCTCGCCATCACAGCCCAGCTTGAGCCCCACAGCACCGTTGATGCATACGACATAAGCCTTGAAGCCTCGCCATCGCTCAGCGCAACGCGCAGCAGCACGGCGCTACCTCTATTAAATTCATCCAGAGCGACCTCCTCGCGGCAGCGCAGCAGCGCTACGATGTCATTCTTGCCAATCTCCCTACGTCGATCCCGCCTGGCAGCGCGACAACCGCGAAACAGCGCACGAGCCAGCCCTGGCACTCTTTTTGCTGAGGACGATGGGCGCGCTCATCTCTACTCTCCTCGCTCAGACGAGCAATGGCTCGCACTCAGCGGCCTCACTCATCCTCGAGGCTGGCCCTGCCAGCACTCACGCATCATCGCTTGCGCTGCCGCGCACCAGCTCACCTGTGCGAAGTGAGGGGTATGCGCTGGCCTTCACAAAATAGCGATAGACTATCCTACCAGCTGCAATGCACGCTGTGCCATTTGTTCTGCACATGTGATAGCTGTTAACCCCCAGCGCTCATGCCATGGCAGCATGCTACGCACCTTGTTGAGCGCTTGCTGAGCGTAATGTTCTGGCGACTGGACTGTCGCGTGCTGGAGTAGTGCACACACCTCGGCCAGTTCTTGGCCATCTCACTCCTGTTGGCTGCGCTTTATCTATTGGCTACAGTGCATCATCGGTATCGGCGGTATCGTGCTCATAGCAAAATACCTGTGGCACAGCCAGCGATACATCGCTATGGTCAGACGTGTCGAGGTAATACGACCGCACTGCGCCAGCATATGCGCCATATCGATCTACCTCGTAGATGACAATATGCGGGTCGCACACCCGGCCATCGTTATCCAAGGCAGCCCGAGCACTCAGGGTGAGGCGCCGCCCACTATCAGTTTTGTGGCCAAAGTATACACTGCGCACCTCACCACCGTCGTAGCGCTGCCGGTCAGCCGCACCACGTCGGCGCGCACTTCTGTACTGGGTGGTACTAGTATCCTGGACGACTGCGGTGAGCTGCTCAGCCAACAAGCCCGGCTGCTCCTCGTGCGACACCTGGTGGTACACTCAGCGTCAGTATTGGCTGATATGGCGTGCGACGCAAAGCATCGCCCGCGCGGGGTGGTGTGTTGTATGTCATGTTGTTCCCTCTGTGTGTTAGATATACTTCTCTTTTAGCATACTATACAAGCATAGTCCAAGGCAAATAACAGAGGTGAACAAATGAACAATTTTATACCATATTCAGAATAATTCTAATATAGCTCCTGTATTCTGCCGTGGCGATCAGTTCGCGTAGCTGGGCTCACCTCATGTGTCGACTGGTTGGTCGTTGATGCCCATTTGACGCTCGAGTTTTTGGTCTGCCAGTTCGTTCTTGAGATGATCTACTGCTGCAAGCGTGCGCTCGTATGTTTCCTCTGGTGGCAGATTCCCGCCAATGGTCAATTCTTTTTGGTATTTTTACGCTGAGATTCGCTCCCCTGCGGTGTATCAAATCGCCGCACCACACCATCCTCAAGATGATAGCGAAAACTGTCGCCACCCCGCTCCCTAAGGCTAATCATTCGGTCCTGCGTGCCATCGTCTAGTGTTGTCGATTCGGTCAGGATTGTGACCGTTCTCTCACCCTGTGTTGCATACAGCAAGACACTCGACTTCACGCGGTCAGTGAGAACCGTGTGATCGTATGTATTCGCTTCACCAGCAAATTGCAGCAGCGTCTCCTGCACTAAGTCGTCAAAATCTGCCGCTGCCTGTGCCTTCTCCTCCTTGGAGAGCCGCTCAGCAAACTGCCCTACCGTAGCGATTTTCTCTTGATTGTTTGTTCCGGGCTGCTCATGTGCCATGGTATACCTCTGTTGTGTTATATACTATGACACCTATAATGCTCTCTCTCTCTCTCTGAAAGTCAACCGATCAAATCAAGAACATGTCTTTGCTATGCCAAAAACCACCCATCACCTGGGTGGTTTCTTGTTGCTATTGCTCAATACGTCGTGGTTATTTGATCGATGTGATCATAATGCGGCTGTGATTGCTGGCGGTGGCCACGCTCTTTGTGGACGCGCTTCTGGCTTTGTAGCGAATGACGCGGATTTTGTCGCCTCTTAACGAGCGCTTCTACGACCTCGGCCTTGACCTTGACGCCTGCAACGTGCGGCGTACCAACAGTGGTCGTCTCGCCATCGATGGTCAGGAGTGCATCGGCTTCGAGCGCTTTTGTGCCGTCCGGGAGGCGGTCCACCAGGAGGGTCTCTTTTTCGGCGACGAGATACTGCTTGCCGCCAAGCTGAATGACTGCTTTCATCTGATTCCTTATAATTATTAATACTTCTGACTGATTGTAGCGAGACGGCGGTGGATGTCAAAGTTGGCATATCTCACTCATCATTACTCACCAGCCGCTGCACCACCGCTGGCAGCCCCTGTCTCGCTGCCACACCTCCGTCTGGTGGCGATGAGCTGGTCGCTGAGGTAGCTCTGCTGGCCCACGCTGGTGCTGCGCCAGGGCGATCGGCTTTACCCAGCGCCAGCGCCGCCCTCATTTCCATAAGCATCCTCGCTGCGCCGCGGCGATGCTTGACCACTAGCACCATATCGTACTGGGGCAGCACGCTCAGCGCACGGCGGACGAATTCACCTGGTGTGTGGTAGCTAGGCCAGGGCTGGATCGAAGAGATTGCACACACCGTGCAGCCCACCCGCTCGAGCGCCGCCACCACTGTGCGCATCCGAGCGCGCACCACTGCTTCGTCCTCACCGGTAAAGGCATACGAGCAAAATATGGCTGGCAGAATGGCTGGTGGCGCGGAGTTCATACATATAGTATACGCTATCGAGCAGGAAGTAGTATGCTGAGGTCACTCGCACTTTGCAATTTTTCATGGCGCAACTGTCAATGCATAATGACCCCAGAGCAAGCGCCATATGCACATTGAACAAGAAACTATCTGGAGGCCAGCGACGAAGTAGGCGGAAGAGCTATCTGGCCAGTAACATTTTCGGCTCGATATGCAAGCGGCATTTACTAGTTTGTTATTAGTAAAATCTTAAAATTCAGAGCGAGCGTCTTGACGGGTCGCCTCATATTGATATATATATTAACCTTTGCAATCCCGCAAAGGGTTCGGACTTTTTCTAGGAGAGGAACGATGTTTTTCAACATCTCGCGATTGCTATTTCGACAATAGCGCTTGTCCCTCGCACGAGTATGTTTGCCGAATCACATCAAAAGCCATCGTTGGTACAGTGTTGCCTTTTTCGGGTTTATATGTGCGGTAAATATCGCCAATATCGCGCTGAGTCTCGACAAGATTGTTATGACGATGAACTTCAGCATCTCTCACAGAATCGCGTTGTCGTGCTGCATTATTTTAGCTCTCACTGCAATTACTGTGCAGCGCACTATGCGAGACCCTGAAGCACGAACAACACCGAAGCGATGATGATAGACCTCAGCAATTGGAAGAAGGTGACGAGATAATCATCATTCAAGAAGCCCTAGTAGTCCACCCTCACTACCGCCGTCGAGTGCACTGCATTCCGGTGAGTGGTGAGCTAACCTTGTTTATACGTAATTATATGGCGCTTTGGCGCTGTCTCTTATTTTTCACGATTTTTGCCTCTGTTGCAGGGCCGTTTTTCACAAAATCTTATTTCACATCCCGTCATATCTATGCTACGCTGGGTAGTATGAGTATGAAGAGACTCGTGTATGGCATAGCTGGTACAATGATCGTCTTCGCAGGCGCGGGCGTCATCGTAGCAGCCCAGCCAGAGAGTGGTTCGTCAGCGCCTGCATACAACGCAACGAGTGCAACAACCGGTGGACATATGGCTAAGGCATTAGCGCCATCCGACCAGCCATCTGCGCAGACACTCGCCCAGCGCAAACCAAGCTATCAAGATAATCATCGCTTCCAACGCTTCTCCCAAGGCTATCAGCCAGCGTCGAAGCCCAGCGAGACACCAACGCCAACGCCAGCAGCTGAGCAAAAGCCAGCCGCAACCAATGGCGCTTCGTCTGGCTCGAATACGCGCTCGAATAGCAACGCTCAAAAGAGCAACCCATCGAACAATAAGTCAAACTCCAACTCCAACACGCCATCGCCAGAGTTTGTCGACCGCGTCTTTGCAACGGTCAACAAGGAGCGGGCAGCCCGTTCGCTCGGCGCTGTGCAGCGCATCGAGCAGATCGATACCAGCTCGCGCGCCCAGTCGGCCCACAATGCGCAGATTAGTAAGCTCAGCCACGATGGTGGCCTCGACCGCCTGAAGCAACTCACACCTGCCGCACCAGTGGTGAGATTCTCGAGCTCGTGCCCATCTCATACAACGAGCAACAAGCCACCAATGTCTGGATCAATTCCCACCGCACAACAAGATTATGTTCTCGGGCGATTACGACAAAGCTGGCATTGGCCTGACGCAAAAAAGGCGACCAATACTGCATTGCCATGCAATTCTGCCGCTAGGAGAGGATAAGCAAGAATATCTGAGAGAAACACTTGCTCAGAACAGAGAAAACCAGCCACCATGGCTGGTTTTTTACTTTTCAGAAGAACGTCGACTTTAGTTGAATCTCAAAGCCCTCTTCGATAATTTCACAGGTTTTATCATTCCTTTCTCTAGAGCTAAGTGCTGACAATGCCCCCAAGAGCGACCCAGCATCAAAATAAAATACTAGTTTGCAACCAGTTCTTAATTCTACCTGCCTAAAGCGATAGAAGGGCGGTTGAAGCTCAATCACTGCAGCTCATCATCAAGCGACCCGCCCCATTCAGAACCTTCCAGAGCTCTCGCACTTCGGCGCCGCTCACCACTTGGTCACCTCGGCCGATCCGTTGGCTCTCACCAATCGTGCGAGTAGCAGGCTGGCCACTATATGCGGGGCCAATCAGTGAGCGCACCACCCGCTGGCGATAGCCTTCTGTAATAATGCGGTAGCGCAGCTGCTTCGGGCCACTCACCAGGCTTACCTCGTGTGTTGTCGCAGCTATTGCATTGTCGCTTAGGCTCGGCTGTAGCGGCTCACGCCAAAATGTCGCCGTCTCGATATCCACCCGCAATCGCGAGCCATCGGCATATGGTGCTGCGAGCCTGAGGATGGCACGGCTCTGGCCTGGAAACAGAGGCGAATCAGCCCCTTCTGCTAGCGTTGTCTCATCCACCTGGCTGCCGTGTATATTCACCCGATCGGCAAACTCGTCATCATATGCAAGGGCAATCTGAGCTTAGCTGCGCCACTGCCACCACTTGGTCGGTTGCTGTCACTTGTTCGCGCGGGGTGTCTTCCAGTGCGCAAAATGTTTCTTGAGCTCGAGTTCGTGTCATTTGGCTGTCTTTCTGTCGCAGTACGCGGCACATTATATTAGTCATAAAACAAAGGCTGTCTTGGCGATTACATAATCTCATACCCTCTCATACATCCTCTTCTAGGATGCTGCAGAAATTGCCATCATAGATTGAACATTATAGCGCTAGCAGTAATCAGCAGCTGGCCCTGCGCTACCAGATAGGGAATAGTTGGTATATGAGAGAAGAGAAGTGGGCAGCTTAACCTGCGCTACGCTACTCAATCGTCTTCTCAAACACTGTCGTGTTATAGATCGTTGCGCCCTTGTGGAGATAAAAGCGGTGGGCAGCTTTGCGCTTGGGGTTGGAAGTGAAGGTGAAAGTTTGGTCGCACCGTGCTGCCGGCCCCAGCTTAACATCGCATCCCACAGCCGTGAGCCAACCCCCTTGCCCTGCACCGATGGGTCGGTCACGAAATCATCAAGGTAAATCTTGCGCCCAGCGATTGGCCCCACCAGCAGCGCAAGCGTTGCCATGCCCACCACCTTGCCGTCAAGACGAGCCAGGAGCAGCGTTTGATTCTCAGCAGCGATCACGGCTTCTAGCGCCTGGCGCAAAGCGTCCACCGCCGCTGCATCAGAGGTGGTTGGAGTAGTTGGCGCGGTTGTTCCGGCTTGGTGCAGCACATCGCCCAGTGCTGCGATTGCCGCCACATCAGCTTGGCTGACGGCGGTTGCCTGTTCGATTATGAGTTCTTCCATATATCGATTATACTACACGTATGAACCAGCGTATACTCACCCTCCGCGATGCGCTTGCCGCTCACCCGCCGCGCATCTCCTACCCAGAAGGTACCAACCCCATTATCCTCAGCGCCGTACGCCAGCTGGCTGATTAGCACGCCGTGCGGCCTGTGCTGTGGCAGATAGCCCAACTTCCATCAAGCAAGCCGCCGCCGATGCAGGCATCTCGCTCGATGGCATAGAGATTATGACGGTACCGCACCAGCACGATACTCCATCTGCAAATACTACTGACACACCTCCCTTCACCCCGCTCACCTACGCCGCCCAGCTGCTCCACAATGGCGCGTGTGATGCTATGGTGGCTGGCATTGACCACCCCACCGCTGCGGTATTGCGGGCTGCGCTGAAAGTTGTTGGCTTAGCACCCGAGGTGCGCTATGCATCGAGCTTTTCGTGATGGATCTGCCTCACTTTGCTGGTGGGGAGGATGGCTTGCTTATCTTTGCCGACTGCGGGATGAACATTGCACCAGACGCCGCTGGCTTAGCCGCCATTGCCGAGGCCAGTGCTTTGAGTGCCACCCGTCTTGGCTGGCAGCCCCGCGTTGCGCTGCTTTCCTACTCGACGCTCGGCAGTGCTGGCGGCCAGAGTGTCGAGACGATTCGCCGCGCACTGCAGAGGTACAAGCCCACCAGCCAGAACTTCGTATCGATGGTGAGCTCCAGCTTGATGCAGCTCTTTGTCCCCGCCATTGGCCACAAAAAGCCCCCACGGCCCCGTCGCCGGCCAAGCCAACGTCCTCGTTTTTCCCCGATCTCAACTCTGGCAATATTGTCTGCAAGCTGGCCGAGCACCTGGCTGGTGGCCACGCCCACGGCCCCAGTATGTGCGTGTTTTGCGCGGTTAATCAGCGACCTCTCGCGTGGCTCGAGTGTCGATGATGTGATTGGCGCAAGCTTAATTGTTGGTAGCATGGCGGCTGAATAGGTTGTGGAGTTGATTCACGCAGGCTGGTGATTTTTGCTTGCTTTTTGCAACCGTTTGTCGTGCCGCGTTCCTTTTTGCACTCTCTTTTTGTAGCGATTATTTTGGCTACCTATCGCCCTCACGCGACGCAAAAATGCCTTCTACTGCTTACTTTTTCCACTACCTCACAGCATAATAACCGATCTTTTTGCTTGCATATTGCAAGTGATATATCTCCCTCTTTATAAGATTCATACCCATACATGCCCTGCTATCAAGCAGTGCACAACACTATTCTCTCCGCACAATATACAATTGTATTGAATAAAAATAAAAAGTATTCAACAGTATATTGTATAATCGATCCAAACTCCTATACCTACCACGCCATCAATATACTGCTACATATTAATTGCCATGAATAAAAATTAATGTTCGATCCATAAAAATAACAGTGATAGAGATTGCAAAAATCTTATCTATGAGATTGTAAAAATTCGCGCAGTGCTGCAATTGGTTTAATAATGTGATACGTCGCTGCATCTTCCTCGGCAGTAGCTCTGCCCGTGTCCGGCCATTGTAACCATCTGGGCAAAATATTTTATCCCAGCCAAAGCCACCATCACCTCGCGGATGCGCTGCGATACTGCCAGGTAGCTCACCGCGAAAAACGTGCATCTCGTGGCCATCATAGTAACCAAACACACCCACCGCCAGTGCCGATCGATCATCAAATCCATCAAGCATACGGCATAATTTTTCTAGTCCATCTGGCGCCTCGACAAAGAACTTGATGAACGGCCCAGGCAATCCATTCAGCGCTGCAAACCCCAGCGATACATCTTCCACAAGAACTGGCTGCTGAACAATCTCGTATGCTTCGCGCACTTTGTGTCGGACAACCTCCTCGGGCGAAGACGATTGAATCTCTACCAGATCAATTTTTGCGATGCTCCAGCGGCATACCAAGCATGCGCGCGAGATAGTCGGCCTTGTGTTGGTTGCCTGTGATGAATAGTGGTTGTTGCATCATTCGTCTCCTTCGTTATTCTCTTCCCGATACTTCTCTGGCTGCGCCCGAAAAATCTCGACCCATTTGCTATCCTCCGCTAGATCGTTGTACGCAATATAATAGCGCTTTTGGAAGCCGCCAGCATGAGCAGCTTTGCGCGCCACTGCGTCTTGCACCTGCTGAGGTGAAAAGCCAAAATCATCACGCAGCGCATCGAGCACGGCCTGCAGATCTGCCAGCTCCTGCAGCGCCTCCTCTGGCGCATTATCGCCCAGCGGAATTTCATTTGCTTCCTCATGAATCTTGCGCTGCAGCTCACGGCGATACGCCGCGCGATCGAGCTGATGATACTCCGTATGGAGCACCTGCCGGGTCGGCCTTTGCATTTCTCGACAACCTTGTCACGTACGAGCTTTTCGAGATAGAATCGCACCATTGTCTTATCCTCCCTGCTTGTTTATTACTAAGTTCTTTTGTGTATTATATACCTTGCTATTACGGGCTTGCTATCATAACCTATATTGCATCATGAATTTTATTTATTGCTATTCATAGTGTTATTTTTACTTGCATTTTGCAATTCATCGCGTAGACGCATCCAGATCTTGCCAAGCTCATTGCGCCCAGCATGGTCGCTACCCCAACCCCAAAAGCTGTCATCGTCATTCATCTCCACAATATATCGGTCGCCCGATGCAATGAGTGTCTCGCGCACAAGATCGTGCTGAGCAAGCTTGCAGCGTACAATTTCTTCCATGATTGCTACTTTCTTATCGTCCCACTGGGATCTTCCTCAGCCTTATGCTGGTTGGCAAAATCAGACGCTACGCGCGGTGAGCGACACAAGCGCACCTGCTCAGCCCGAGCTGGATTGGTATCAAAAAGCGCTGCTTGATAGGCATGTTCGCTCGTAGGGGAGTTTAGCACGCCGCGCCACTCAACCTGGCATGGCGCGAAGTTATCAAAGACATACCAGCCATCTAGAAAGAAGCCAGCCATGGTTGATTTGTTGTGCGTATTGTCTGTCATATTCATTATAGTACCTCTGTTATAGACTGATATCTAGTATGATTTTGCTCTTGTTGTTATTAATTTTCTATTATTTACCATTTCTCCTTTCTAGAATCATATTTTTTTGAATCATAGTGCGATATGTTCAGATAATTCTATGCAGCTTATTTTCACTTGCATTTTTGCAAGCTAGCCGATTACGTGTGCGGCGTCGTATAACTCTACGCGTGGTTTATTTGGTTCATGAGCTGTTTGTGGCCCAGCACCATATATAGGCCATACCCTGCGGTTGCGAGTGCTCCGCCGATGCTACTGATAGCATAGACCGCTTGCCACGAAGTGCCGGTTGTAAAGGCAAGGTAGAAGCCAATCAATGCCGTGCAGATGGGGAGAGGTGCAAGATAATAATCAATCGTCCGATCAAAGATCTTTGCCTGCGGAATGAAGTGCAGCCCAACAATCAACACAAGCGCTGGCATGATATAAATCTGCTGCTGGAATATACCAAGCAACGCAAAGATAATCCACAGTGGTGCATACGACACCGTGCTCAGCAGCTGCATCTGCTTAGCGATCCGTTTGCTGACTGGCGTTGGTGCTGGCTTGGGCAATTTTTTCGTCGCGCGGATATGCTGCACACCGCAAAAAATCAGCCATGCCGCATACGCACCAAATAGTGCAAAGACCGCCCAGCCAATAGTGCCCCACGCCACACCAAACCATACAGCATATATAAGCATAAAGGTTGCCATAAGTATTGGGAATGGCGCCATACTTTTCGCTGCAGCTATTAATTCATCTCTTTGCGGTTGTTCTGGGGTTGCCATATATCTTACTCCTGTTTATTGGATAAGTGTTAAAAATTGTTCTTCAGTGAGGATCATTATACCATCACTTCTCTCGCTTTTGGCTCGCTTTACTTGCACTCAACTTTGCCACCAGCAACGAGGTAGGTGGTGTCTTGCTAACGCTACTTTGGAAGGTGCCACCCAGAGCACGGATTTTCGGCTGCTTGGTCGCGACTCATTGCTTGCAATGTGCCAGTGATGACGAATTTTTGACCAGCGAGCTGCTGCGATGATTGCACGAGCCGTGGCGACACCACATTGAGCAAACTTATCCAGTAAAAGCAACATTGTCTGCATCACTGAACCACGCGACGATCGATTCAGCCACTACCACGCCAGTGCCATTAGTTGCCTGCAGCTCATCCAGGCGTGGCGGTGCGCAAGAAGACAAGCAATTGCTTGTTATTCGCAAGTGTGTTGACGGGTGCTTGCGGCTCATCATGCAATGCATTCTTTTTTGAATTATTACGATTATTATTCACATTGCCCTGCTGAGGCACATCGCGTTTTGAATCATCTGCAAAATTTTTCACGATATCGATTGCCGTCTGCGCACCCACGTGGCGGATGCCGAGGCCATAGAGGAAACGTCCGCGCTGGGTGCTTTTGCAACAGCAATGGCATCGATAAGCTTCGCGCGAGACCTCGGCGAAGCTGATCAAGCTGGAGAAGATCCTCCTTCCTCAGCGTATAAATATCAGCTAAGTCATGCTACAGCCAGCCTCGACCAATGTAGCGACATTCTTCTCGCCAAGTGTGTCGATATCCAGTGCTCCTTTGGATGCAAAGTGCGTGAGGGCACGCGTGAGGATAAGCGAGCTACCGGCACCACGCACTCGGTACACTGCCTCACCTGCAGGCCGCTCGAACTGCAGCTCGGGATATTGGCGCTGAAGCTCAGCTGGGTAATCAATCGGCTCGGTATTAGCTGGGCGCAGCTCTGGTAATACCTGCTCAACCTGCGATGATGATCCCCGCCCTTGAAGATAACCACAGTGTCACCACGCCGCACATCGAGCCGGGCAATCTCGTCGGCATTGCAGGCTGGCGGTGCTGCAACGTCGTGCCAGCCACGACGACTGGGTCGAGCACCGCCACCGGTGTGGCGCACCCGTCCGGCCAATGCTAATGACGATATCGCGCACGATGGTGGTAGCTTGCTCGGCTGCATGTTGTAGGCCACCGCACCACGCGGATTCTGCCCACCATACCGAGGCGGTCGTAGAGAGCGCGATTATTGATCTTGATCACGAGGCCATCCGTATTGAACGGCAAATCGCGGCGCTGTTCACCCCACTGCTGGACGAAGTTCATTATCTCGGCTAGGGTTGGTAGAAGACCGCCGCTTGCTGGTTGCGTGTGATACCCAGCGCCGTCAAGGCGTCATCAGCATAGCTATTGGTCGGCACCTCAGCCGCATCATCACGGATGACATCGTAACCCCGAAAATGGAGTGGGCGCTGTGCCACGAGGGCTGGGTCGAGCTGGCGGATAGTGCCAGCCGCGAGGTTACGCGGGTTGGCGAAAGCTGGCTGGCCAGCAGCGTGCTGTCGCCTCATTGGTGCTGCAAAGTCGCGCTTGAGCATGACGATTTCCCCACGGATCTCCGTCCTGCCCGCAGCAAGTGCTCAAAGCCAGGTGCTTCACGCAGACGTAGCGGCACATTGCGAATCGTCCGCACATTATTCGTCACATCCTCACCAACGTAGCTATCGCCCCGTGTGACGGCTTGCACGAGCACGCCATCGTTGTAGATGAGCGCGCAGGCCAAGCCATCCATCTTGATATCGGCAAAAAACTCGTGCTTGTGCCCCGGCAAGAGCTTGTCCATGCGCTGCACCCACGCCTCGACCTCTCGCCGTGTCGAAGACATCATTGAGGCTAACCATCCGCCGGCGATGCTGCACCTTGACGAAGCCACCTTTGAGGACGTTGCCAACCCGCTGGGTAGGCGAATCGGGCGTGATGAGTGCAGGGTGCGCGGCCTCGAGCTGTTTTGAGCTCGGCAAAGAGGCTATCATACACCGCGTCGCTTACGCTGGGTGCATCAAGCACATGGTATTCATAGCTATAGCGATTGAGTAGCTGACGCAGCTCAGCACTGCGCTGAGCTGGCGACAGATTGGGTGATGCTAGATGTTTGTCTTGTGTCATAGTGGTTCCTTACTGCTTTAGTATAGCGGAATTTAGCGATGGGCGCAGCTTTTTAAGAGAAGATTTAGTATAACCATCCTGCAAAATTAGTATGTATCTGATCTAAAGCCCCTTGCGTTCTCTCACGCTCACCCTCCTCACACTCCCTCCTCAGGAACACTATAAGGGTCGATACTCCCCAAGTATCGACCTCTTGCGCTGGGCTGAGAATCTGTCAGCACAATGACAGATTCTCACACTCCATCGGATGAAGTGATGGGGAGGGTGAGCTAACGCAAGGAGAGCAAAATTTTTAAGATTCACATTCGATATTACCCTGTTAGAGAATGCAATATACAATGACAACTTGCCCCGCCATTGAATTCGAGAGTGCTATTAGTAAGTATAAGACAAAGAACCTCAGCTTTTTGCTATCACAAAAGCCACTACGTGGCCAAGCGAAGCTCTCTCCACCACTAATCGAAAACTAGGCCTCAAGCAATACTACTGCGAGAGTCACCCACCCTACGCTGGCGCTGCCGTATCATCAACGATCTTGCGATAGAGGAGGTAGATATACGCCGCGCACCATACCACCGTCACCGAGCTGATGAAGCCCGCCAGGACGGGCATCGCTGGCACAGAGGCGTACCATTGCCAAAGGTGCTTGAGCCAGGCATCAAGGAGAATAGCGGGGATCATCACCACGCACCACAGCACTGCCACACTGCCAAACAGCCACAGCAGCCGGTACAAAAATCCGCAGCCGTCGCCCTACCACCGATCACCGCCGCTGCCAGCGCCCGCATAGGGTACATACCGGGCAGCGTCACTACCACAAGCGCAATGAAGGTGCTCGTACCCCAATAAAGCGTCAGTACTGCCACAGTAGCTAGTAGCACATAGAAGAGCATCGAGCCAAAGCCCTCGCTAATCACTCCATTACTCGACAGACCGATATGCACCAGCGCCATCGCCCCCAGCGGGATAAGCTGCACGAGGAAGACGAGGACGACCATCAGCGTGGCTACCAGCGGCGCACAGGCATTATACAGCCCATCGCGCAGGCGTGGCGCTCGCCCCTGCCCTTGTACTCGCGTAATAGCCACACTGTGGTGAGCCACACCAACAAAAAGCCCAATACCACTAGAGCTGCTGGTCGGCGCTGAGGTTGCCGCTGCCCGTGCCAAAGGCCGTCACCATGAGGGAGCCCCGCCTCGCCTAGCTTACCCCACGCACCAGTGAGGATATCCTCGCCCGACTCTGCCAGCATGCTTTGCAGGCGGTCGTACATCGCTTGGTTGGTAATCGCCCCCAGCGCCAAGAGGAGCACGGCATAAAACACCGCCAAGAGGCACAACGTCCGCCAGTGCGCCCGCACCATCCGCATCACCTGCGCAGTAAAGGCAATATAGCCTGGCAATTGCAGCGAGCGCGCATAATCGCGCCGGCGCGTGCGGCGGAAGCTCCGGTGTGGTCGGCGCTGTTGTAAATTACGCAACCATTGGCGGCTACTCGCCACTACCCTGCCACTGCGAGCCCGCCAGGCGTGCCAATGGAGGTTAGTGCGCCAGCTGGGCAGCGCTGATGGAGCATCATCCGCGTGCGGCGAGCGAGCCTTTGCGGGAGCAGTGCCACGAGAGGATGGTGTTGCCTTTTTACGACATTATGGTGTTTTGCCTCTGTTTTTGAGCGATGTTGGCTCGTAGCCACTGTTGGAGCGGTGCGTGATGATGAGCGGCGAGTTGACTTCGTTGTGCCACAGGTACGACCCTACCATTTTGTTCATGTCTTCGTTGAGGCGCTTGATGCGATCTTCGAGCGGTGGATGGGTACTAAACAACCGGCTGAAGAACCCCGGCTTGAGCGGGTTCACCATAAACATATTAGCGCTTGAGCTGACCTGCTTCTCCATTGGGCGAGTGTACATTTGTGGCTTCGCCGAGAGCACTAGCCAGGCCAGTTGGGTCGCGCGTCGTTAGTGCACCAGTCGCATCGGCCAGGTACTCACGCTGGCGGCTCACCGCCATTTGCATAATGGCTGCCACGATGGGCGCAAGGATGATGGCGACAACACCAAGCACCAATAGCACCGGATTGGTCTCGCGGTTGTCATTATCGCGAAACCACAGCATGCGCAGCGCAATGTCCGACACAAGGCCAATCGCACTCACCAGGCCAAAGGTAATCATACTCACCCGAATATCGTAGTTTTTGACGTGCCCCATCTCGTGGGCCAGCACAGCGGTGAGCTCACGATCGTCCATAATCTCCAGCAGGCCCGTCGTTACGCCCACAATGGCATGCTTTGGGGTCGCGACCAGTGGCAAAGGCATTCGGTGCTGGATCGTCGATAATATACACCTGCGGCATGGGTAAGCCCACCGTGATGGCAAGATTCTCGACAATGCGCCACAAACGGGGGTTATCCGCTTTGCGAATCTCCACCGCACCAGTCATACTCATAGCAAGCTTGGAAGCAATGAAGTACTGCACTAGTGCATAGATCAGCGCCCCAACAAACGTTCCCCAAAAGATCGTTAGGGTTGCCCTGCATGCCGCGGCTGTTCATAATCAACTGCGCCGCCAGGCCAATCACCGCCACCATCGCGACGAAGACGATCATCAAAATAACTGTATTACGTTTGTTGTGTGCAATTGCTCTGTACATAGATATATTGTAGCAGATAATGGTGGTTTTGCAGGCACTCGCGTTAATCTCCGAGCGCCGCATTCTCTGCGCTGACTATTAGTGAGGTTTTCGGGCCTACGTTGCACCCACTTGACTCGCCCCTCATATATTGATATATATCAGCTTTTTGTTGACATATGTTCGCATTTTGGTCCAAAAAGTGTTGTTTGACAAGCAGAGCATACCGCTCAAGGTGGGCTGCCCAGGCATGGCTGCATCGTTGCGCCCCAGCACCCTCACCTGAGTCGCCGCATCCGAGCGTCGACCAGTGTGATTCTACACGAGCGTCCGCTTGGGTGGGGAGAGAGTAAGATGATGAGTGACGTCAGAATCACCATTACCGAGAAAGAGACGAAGACTAGGGGTACCGTCATTGCTGAGTGTGTACTTGTGTTTGCATCCGGATTTCTCGGAGTGTGGACGTTTAGCCTACTTTGGGGGCTGGTTTATTGTTCCCATTTTGAGTGCCACAAATCAGCATGTTTCAATCTCTTGGCATCATGCTAACCGCGAGTCTTATTAATGGCTCGTCATCAGGAGCGGAGCAATTGCTCTGACCTAGAGAAGTATTTGAGACTATTTATCCCTCATTACTCTCACACTAGCGTCAGGGTGGTTTGTACACTTCTTTATCTAGCCCTCTCACCGAACATGACACGCTCGCTTCTAGAGAGTGTCTACCCTCTCTTGCTCTGCTTGTCATGTTCGCTTCTTGCTACGTTCTTGTCTGCTGGTAGTACTTTAGCATCTCTAGCTATTGCAATTATTTTTATTACTAGCATATCCCTCACCTTCTAGATAAAAACGCACAGCCAAGCGATAGATCGCTCATTGTAGCCACAAACCTTCTCAAACATCCTCGCTCCAAGAATGATATACAACTGGCATCATTACCCTTACACTGTTGCAAAACAATGAAAAAACCGCCCTCCATCGAGAGCGGTTTCGTTATAGTGTGTGAGGTGTCTAGAACTGCACTTGCACTGGGTTTTCGACGCTGGCGCGGTCTTCGACCTCGAAGAACTCGCGAGCCTTGAAGCCCAGCATGCCAGCCACGATATTGGCGGGGAACATGGCGATGCGGGTGTTGAGGTCGCGCACACCACCGTTGTAGAAGCGGCGTGCCGCCTGGATCTTGTCCTCGGTGTCCACCAGCTCTTTGCTGCAGCTGGATGAAGTTTTGGTTGGCTTTGAGCTCTGGGTAGCCTCTGCTACGGCAAACAAACTCTTCAGAGCGCCCTCGATCATATTCTCTGCCGCAGCTGTCTCCTGCACGCCCTGGGCATTCATGATAGCGCTGCGAGCCCTCTGCCACGTTCTCAAAGACTTCCCTTCTCGTGCGACGGCCAGCCCTTCACAGTACCGACTAAGTTCGGGATGAGGTCTGTTCGGCGTTTGAGCTGGACGGTGATGTCGCTCCAGGCTTCGTCCACGCGGATCTTCAGCTTCGACCAAGCTGTTGTACGTTGCCCACATGAAGATGCCAAACAGAACGAGCAGGCCAATCACGCCGAGCAAAAACGATTAATGCTGTTGTCATAGTGTCGTTTCTCCTTTTTGGTTATAGCTTTATTATAGCAAATTGTGCGGCTTTCGCCAGCGGTTGGGGTAATCTTGGGCTCGGAGCGAGCACGAATGCCGCCATACTCTGCCCTTCTGGCTGTATATACGAGAAAAACCACTCTCCCTGAGTGGTTTTCTCTGTTATATCATGTTTGGTGCGATTTTACGCCCAAGCTCGAACCTGTTTTGAGACAAAAAGCCAAAATGATTTTTAGTCGTGCCGCGCTCTGCATATTACTGTTCCGTAAAAACTGTATAGTTGATTTTTATATGTTTGATATTATATAGTAAGCTCAGTGATCAGTAATTCTCTGGTCATTGTACATCTCATGGATAGAGAGGCGGCCATGATGGATCATCAGGGCAAGTTTATTATTGTCGAGGGAATCGACGGTTCTGGCAAAGACACTCAAGCCGAGCTGCTCGCTGAGGGCATGGAACAGCATGGCCACAAGGTTTTGCTGACCGGCAGCCCGACCAAGTGGTACCGTGAGCAGCCAGCTGTCGCATCGTTCATCAAGAGCGGTAAGACGCAACTCGGACAGAATACGCTGGCGGCACTCGGTGCTGCTGATCGTATGATGCAGATTGATCAGGAGATCCTTCCGGCGATACGTCGTGGAATCGACGTGATCTGCGTACGGTACGTCTACTCCGCCTACGGCTACTTCCAGAAGCGGGGTGCTGACATTCAGTATGTCGAGGCGCTCAATTCGCTCACGCTTGTGCCAACACACGGTCTTCTGCTCACACTCAGACCGCAAGATGCGATTGGGCGTGTAAAGAGTCGTGATGGTAAGACGAGCTTCGAAGAGCGTGTTGACTACCTCGCGGATGTACAGGCGGAGATGGTACGGCGCTGGCCGAGTAGTTATCTGAGTATCGATGCATCTCTTCCTCGTGAAGAAATCGCGAAGGCTATGCTCAGTTACGTGCTTGCATGATGCTCTGTCGGGTTAGTTTACCCTCTCCGTTATAGCCCCTGCTTCCACTTGGGAGCAGGGGCATATCTCTATCATTTAATATTATTTTATAGATTGCACTAGGTCAGGTCTACGTTTCGCAACTGCAAAAACGCTCGCGTATACCCTATCATGCTACCTGTTTCGTGCCACTCTGCGGATACCCGTTGCCCAAAGAGTGGCTGTTTTTGACTGTACTCATTTTAGAGTAGCAGAAAGATATAGTTCTCCATCATCCGAAAGTTTAGTATCTCTGAGTATATTAATCACATCTGGTGTAACTACGTAACCTCCCACAGAAGCAAGTCGAGAAGGTGCATCTTTGACTGAGGGTTTTTCAACGAGAGCTGATAATTCGTATAAACCATTGCCTAGGTCACTTTTAATAGCAGCCATTCCGCACTTAGATATATCTTCATCAGCAACTTCAGTGAGTGCAATAACTGGCTTACCAGTAGTATCAAATGCCTCAATTAGCTGCCTTGCTCTAGGATCTTTACCTAGAAATAACTCATCACCCCACACTACCAGGAAAGGTTCGTCATCTATGACGTCAGCGGCAGTTAAGATTGCCCCTCCGTTGCCGGGACGCTCATCTTGATGCATATATTTTAATTCCACCTTATTACCAGAGGTAGTCTTAGGGAGGTTAACAGCATCCAAGTGTTGCTCAATCATTTCCTGCCCGGTGCCGTTATCTAGAATAATAGTCTCAATACCAGACTTTATCAGCTCACGAACAACTGTTTCGATTATTGGGCCATCAGCAGTTGGCAACATCTCTTTTCAGGTATTACGAGTGTCAATGGTCGCATTCGCTTTCCTTTGCCAGCAACTGGGATTACCGCAGTTCGTAGTTTACTATTTATCATCGCTACCTCTCAATTCAAGAATATAATCGACAGCCTCTACGATTGAAGAAAAGACCTCAAGCCTTCCAGCTCATCACGCGCTGCCTGATGATATTGATGTGCTCCGCGCCCACCAATACAAGTATTGAGTGATACCAGCGGCACGCGCCGCAGCTACGTCGGTCATCGCGTCACCGATAAGGAAAAGACTGATGTAGGTTAATCTTATGTTCGTCAGCCATTTGCAAAAGCATCCCAGGCTTTGGCTTTTCGGCAGTACGAGTCGTCGGTCTCTGAATGAGGGCAGAGCATAGAGGCTACCTTCTGATTTGGTGATATCGTGCTTTCGACTGCCCTTTGAATATTCCACGCCTGTTCAAAAGCTAATCAGCCCTTTTGCCACTGCTGCCTGATTTGTTACTATCACGGGCAAAAAGCCACCTTGAAATAGTCGGTTAACGGCGTTCTTTTGCTCCTGGAAGGACTGTAATCTGACTTAAAGTCCGCACATAGTCATCGTCTCATATTCTCGATAGGACACCGTCCCTATCGAGAAATACGGCTGGATGATTACTATTTTTGCTTGACCTGCATACGTCTCCTAGCCAATCAACGACAGTACGCGCGCCATCCTCAAAGCCAACCTCGGCCTTCCAGCCCAGCTCTTTTTCCGCTTTCGCAACGCTCAGTAGGACGCGACGAACTTCACCTGGCAATGGATCACCGTGTGTTGGTTTAGTGTCGAGGTCAAGGATACCGCTAAGTACTCTGAAGACATCGAGAACACTCGTTTCAATGCCTGTCCCGATATTGTAAAGCCCTTCACCTTGTTCACCTGCGGCAACAAATGCCTTTACTACATCGCTGACGTGAATATAGTCACGAGTTGTTAAGCCGTCGCCATTTACAGTACAACGTTCGCCACTAAGAAGTCGCTGACCAAAAATACCCACTACGCCAGCTTCACCAACGGGTGACTGACGTGCGCCGTACACATTTCAAGAGCCAGAGCCACAGATTTTAATCCGAAAGACTTTTTGTAGAGGTTCAGATAATCAACCATTACTGACTTGGTTAAGCCATAGAATGATTCAGGTTGACGAGGCGTTTCTTCTGTGAGTGGAAGTTCAGATTCAGGATGATTACCGTAGATCTGTGCCGCCGCTTGATGAAAATGTAACTTTACAAACGCCAGCCTCTCGAGCGGCTTCGAGCATATTAACAAGACCCACAACATTGACACGTGCGTCAAATAGAGGATCACGCATGGAAACCTTTGACACTCCATTGCGCAGAAAGTAAGTGAACGACCTCTGGCTTACTATCCAAGATGACTTGCTTCGCTTCAGGCGTGCAGATATCAAGCTCGTGTACGGTAATTTTTTCTGGATATTTACTCTTTGCCTCGTCGAGGTTACGAATATTGCCAGTTGAAAGATCGTCAATAACAATAACGTCTTTGCCCTGCTCAAGCAAGGTGTCTACAAGGTGTGAGCTGATAAAGCCAGCTCCGCCTGCTACAACAATTGGTTTCATTTAAGTCTCCTTTACTTTTAGATTACTTACGAAGCTCCTCTAGGGTAGCTGGTAGGTCTTCGTAGCCACGACGTAGATGAAAGTCGTTATCTATAGTCACTGGGCCATCGGCTACAAGCGCCGCAAGAGCCAGTGCTGTTGAGCCACGCAAATCAGGACATTCGCCAATATTTCCACTCTTGAGCTTCATATCCGGACGGCCGTCAATCTCAGCATAAAGCGCACGGCGTCCTGCGATAGTGGTATGCGTCAGCTTTACATTATTCAGACCAAGTTTTTAGGTTCTCAAGACACTGCAACCCGTCAGGAATACATTATCCGTGACGATACTTTTTCCCTTAGACCGCGTTGCGAGAAGAAGGACTATAGGAGCCATCCAGTCGCTACTAAAAAGTGGCTCTGAGCCGGTGTCGATGCGAACAGGTTTTAGGTAGCCTCTTTTCGGAAACCCTACCGTTATACTTGTGCCAGTATCGGTAGCTTCAACGCCAGCATTGCGCAAGAACTCCACAAACCGCGGCACATTGATATTCTTGTCGGCTGTAACGGTAATTTTTCCGCGAGTTAGTAGTGCGGCTGTTATATATGTGCAAGCATGGACTCTATCGTGCAAGACATGCCACTCAACACGAGAGATATGACTTTTACCGGTAATCTTGATCTCGGTAAAAATCCCTCGATTTTAATACCCATACTCATTGCACAGTCCAGTTCTTCGATACAGCTCGGTTCTACTGAGGCGTTATTCAAAGAGCTCATTCCTTCAACGGCGGATGCCGCAGCGATCGCTATCACAGTCCCTGTCATAGTGGGGTACTCAAATTTAATATCTGCAGGATAGCGATTTTCCCAGGTTAACAATATCTCTTTCGGAGACACATCGATCTTAACTCCAAAACTCTCTAGTGTCTCGAAGTACCACGAATTCGGTCGATCACCCATATTGCAACCTGCGGGCAAACCCTCCATTACCAGAGTATGTCCATGTGACAAGATAGCTGGCATAAACCCGAAGAGACTACGTGATTTTGAAAGCAATTGGCTACTCAATTCAATCCGTCGAGGCGAAAGGGGTTTTTGAGAATCTGAGAATGTAGCTTTACCTTGTCATACTCTACGTACTCAAATATAAGTCGAAGAGCCTCGATAACAGTAGTTGCGTCTCATGATATTAGGAACATTATACAAAAACACCTTCGCTAGCAAGAGCTGCAAACCGGAATATCATGTGAGAAGCCATGCTTTCCGCCAGATAATTTAATCGTTCCTTCAATGGACTGGTTGCTGTGACTTATGGTCAGTATATTGCCTTGATTCTTAATGATTCTAGTTGTTTGATCAGTCATCGAGTCTCCTTCTGGTTTTATTTATATGATGGCGCTCATCCTTCACTCTCTGTAAACGATAGTAGCTCCATCATGGTCAAATCTTATTGGTATGCACTTGAGACCTAGGTTTGCCATTAAATCTTTCTGTTTAGGTTTTGAACAACTAAACAAAAAGAATCCGCCACCACCGGCGCCAAGTACTTTTTCCACCAGTTGCTCCAAGTGCACGTGCTTTCTTGTATATTTCATCTAGTTCAGAGTTTGAGATTGAATCCGCAAGAGTACGCTTAATCTCCCATCCCTCGTCAAGATAATCACCAAGCCTTTCAACACTGCCTTGCTCAAGCTCATTCCGTAGTCGCGGAACCATATCAACCATTTCCTGTAGCGCAACCACCTTATTGCTGTTATTTGACAGATTTTCTACCTGCTCCTCAAGTATCTTAGAGCGCTTCGCGTTTGGCCTGTGTAGAATAAAAGAAGCGACTCCTCAAGCTCCGCGTGTTTGTCCTCGGGCATTCGCACAGTATCCACCCCAACACTCCCATCTGGCCTGAAAGTAAATTGCCTTAGTCCTCCAAAGACTGCCGCATACTGATCCTGTTTGCCTATAGGCCTCTTAGAATATCAATCTCTATCTCGCACGCCTCACGTGCTAAACCTTCCTTTGAGACATCTTCACCCTTATAGGTATGAATCGCGAGAAGCAACCCGACAGTGAAACTGCTCGACGAACCCAGTCCTGTTTGTGCAGGAATATCACCCTACGCTCGTAATCTCCACTCCGCGCACGTTTAGCTTCTGCAACACAGCCTTAACAATTGGATGCTCGATGTCATTAATATCCTCGACTACTTCTGTACGATTATACTTGACTCGTGTTTCATTTTGATTTAAAGCTAGGGTGCACCGATATATACATATACTGCTGAATAGCTGCACTGAGTACTGTCCCGTATGATTTTTTATAGAAGCTTGCAATATCACTGCCTCCTCCCATAAAACTAATTCTGTATGGAGTTCTTGTGATAATCACTAAACTACCCCTGCTAAATAGTCACAGAGGAAGTGGTTTAGCACAAGCTGTGCGTCTTCGGCAATTCCATATTTTCCATGGTAAGTAGGAATATGCACAGTTAGATCACTGCAAGTCTTTGCCCCGCCGCCATCAAAAGCCTACGATAGATACGGTAGTGACACCCATGCTTTTTGCTTCTTGAAGAACTTTGATAATATTGGGGGAATTGCCAGAAGCACTGATTACAATCAGGATATCGTTTACTTTAGCGTGTACCCTAAGCTGGTCACTGAAAATAGAATCATAACCAATGTCATTGGCAGCAGCAGATATCCAAGCTGTATTATCAGCCAGTGATAGGGCCTTTACTCCTCGACCCGTCCTATGATGCAAACCTTTACCTAAGTCGGTCGCCCAGTGAGAGGCAGTTGAAGCGCTACCTCCGTTGCCAACAATAAAACACTGTTCGCTGCTTTTGTTGTGCAGTTTGAATAAGGTTTACGAATTGATCAAGTTCAGTCCTGCTTATCTTGCGTAGGGTATTATAGAGTTCGGCGACGTAAGTTTCAAAATTATTATATGTATCATTGAAATCTATATTCCGTTTTAGCAGTAGTTTTTGATATAGGTAAAACACTTGATGTCGTATTCAATATATACCCTTACTTTTAGTTATTTGCGCAAAAATAGGTTATTATTTCATATATTATAGCATACTTCTTAGAGTAGACAACAACCCCGTCTATCACGTATACTGGTATCTAGATATTAGAATAGATTCTAGTGAGGATACCATATATGCACGACAACGAATTATGGCAAATTTACAATAACAACGGCACGCCTGTAGACGGCAAAGGCGCGCCCAAAGAAGAGTTTAACTCTGATAAAGCCTAATCATGAGCAACGCTCGCGTGTGGTTTTGGAAGATTGATGAAGGCGGGTGAGCATACTACTACAAAAGCGTTCATTGACAAAACCCAATAAGCCAGGCTGGTTTCACATTTCGGCAGGCGGGCATATCAATATCGGAGAAACACCAGTGCAAGCAGCTGTGCGAGAGACTAAAGAGGAAATGGGGCTTGCGATTGATGAATCTAAGCTACATTTTGTGCAAGCTGTTCGCATCATCGAGAAAGATCCACGAGATATCGTAAATGTGTTTCTTTACCAGCTCAGTGGCGACGAAAACTTTACCTTTGTTGATGGCGAGGTTGATTCGTACGAATGGCGCTCGCTAGATAATTTCAAAAGAAATCACCCGGGACGCGGCGGCTAATAACTTAGTGCCTCAAGGTGAATTGTATTTCGGAACACTTATCGCGGCACTTGAGTATGCTAGTCAGTAATAGGTAGCACCCGCCCAGAAAACCCTTTACCTTTTTCTAATAAAAATTACGGCGGGGAAATTACAAAAATATGCAAAGGGTTTTCTGGGCTGGAGCGCGGCGCGGCTAAAATCATTTGGCTTTTGTCCCACTAAAAAGAAGTCGTCATAGATGACGACCAATTTCTTAACTCCCCAGAAAAATCGCTGGTCGGCGCTGCGCGCTGCCAGCGAAAAAGCGCCCGTTCGGGCGACCGTTTCCGTTTTAGTTCCGATTTGCGCAAGGCGGGAATCGAACCCGCACGGCTTTTTGGCCAGGGGATTTTTAAGTCCCTCGCGTCTCACCAGTTCCGCCACTCGCGCGTGCAGCCGCACTTTCTGGCATAGCAGCCATGTGCTGCTTGTATTATACTATGTTTATGAAGCAAATTGTACATATTCATGGCGGATCACCTTTTGATTCCTACGAGCGCTATCTCTCCGCGCTGCGCAACACTCCACTCAAGTATGAGAGTCTTTTCACAAAACAAAAATGGCGCGATTGGCTTGCTGTGACAATGACAGATTTTGACGTGCTGCTGCCTACCATGCCCAACAAGCAAAACGCGCGGTATTCCGAATGGAAAATCTACTTCGAAAGATAGTGCCGCTGCTCGGTAATAACGTGCAGCTCATCGGCAGTAGCCTTGGGGCAATATTCTTGGCAAAGTATTTACACGAGAATCCTCTTAGCACGCCAGTCAATCGACTCATCTTAATTGCCGCGCCGTATAATGATGCAACTCACGAAGACTTGGGCGATTTTATATTACCAAGCGCTGCTGGGCTCGAAAAAGTCCGCCAAAGAAATTCACCTATTCCACAGTAAAGACGATGCCGTGGTGCCGTTTACTGAGCTAGCAAAGTTTCAGTCTGATCTACCAAGCGCAAAAAGCCATATATTTGTTGACCGAGGCCATTTCCAACAGCCAACCTTCCCCGAGCTGCGCGATTTACTGATGTCATAACCTATTTTTACGAATCATGAAACCATGCTCAAAATGTGGCGAATATAAGCCAAAAAGCGACTTTTTCGTGAGGAACACTGCGACAGGTACGCGCCATACACAATGCAAGCAGTGCTACAAAGCTCAGCGCCGCACGACCCATGCCCAGCATTATCGCAAGAACCAAGCAGCCTACCAGCAGCGTGCCAAGCAACGCCGCGAGCGGCTGCGCGCTGAATTTCGCCACAATATGCTTGCTTATTTGCGTGATAAATCGTGCGCGATCTGCGGCGAGAATGATATTCGTGTGCTGGAGTTTGACCATATCGACCCAACGTCAAAGCGCTTTGGTATCTCGCAAGCAGTCCGACTGGGATACTCGTGGCCAGACGTCGTGGTCGAAATGAAAAATGCCGCATCCTCTGTGCGAATTGCCACAAGCGACACACTGCACAGCAGATGGGCTGGTATAAAAGCATTCCAAAAATAATACTACGTGGAGGCACCGAGCGGACTCGAACCGCTAGTACGAGCTTTTGCAGAGCTCTGCCTAACCTCTCGGCCACGGCGCCACACCCCTATTATACCAAACTATATCTGTTCTTTGAACATCTCGTAGAATGCACCACGCTGCGCCATGAGTGCGGCGGCAGTGCCGTGCTCGACGATGCGGCCGTGGGCGATGACATAAATGGCATCCGCCTTCTAACAGTGCTATAGCGGTGGCTAATGGTGATGATAGTCTTGCCCTGCTTGGCAAAGAGGTGGCGAAAGATGCGTGCTTCGGCGGCAGCGTCGATGGCGCTGGTGGGTTCATCGAGGATGATGATGGGCGCATTGCGATACAAGTTGCGCGCCAAGGCCAGGCGTTGCCACTGCCCACCGGATAGATCGACCCCTGTTTCGTGGTCATCAGCCTCCATCCATTTGCTGATATAGCTGTTCCCGCTATGAGGGAGCTTGCGGACAAAAATCGGCTGCCTCGGCCTGGCGCAGCGCAGCATCGCGGCGCGCTGTATCTACCGGCTGCGAGACATCACCATACCAAACATTCTCGTGCGCTGTGGCGAAGTCGTAGCGGATGAACTCCCTGCCCCAGCACGGCCAATTGCCGGTGCCAGGCCGCTGGATTGATGTGTCGGAGATCGTGCCCATCAATGGTAATGCTACCTTTGGTGGGCTGATACAGGCCGGGTGAGCAACCGAGCGAGCGTGCTCGCCAGCGCCATTTTCGCCCACAATGGCAATGTGCTGACCACGGCGAATGATGAGAGAGATATCACGCAGCACCGCCGTTTGCATGCCTGGATAGCAAAACGACACTTGCTGCACCGCGATCGCATCACGCAGCGTTACCTCATCAATGGTGGCTGCATGGCTTGCAACCGGCAATGCCATAAACTGCTGGTAGTCTGTCATGGTGGCGAGGTCTTCGTCAATCATATTATATGTATTGATCACACTGTCCATCTCGCTCATCACTCGCCCTACCATTTGCTGCACGAGCACAAATTGCCCAATTGGCTGGCGATGCGCCACAATCTCCAGCACCACCCAAGCAAGCGCCACTACCTCTGCTGCTGCCTGGATAATCTCACCACCGAGGCGCTGCCCCATAAAGCGGCGCTCGTAGCCAAGCACCCGCAGCCGATCTTTATCCCGCAGTGCTGCTCGCTCACCAAGCAGATGGTGGATCACTCCATAGAGGCGTAGCTCGGCAATGAAGTTCGGCCGGCTAAGGATGTGCTCGATCCACGCCATGCGCCGCCGCGTCGCCACCTGCTCGCGCCAGTGGCCAGCCTGCAAACGCGACAGCCGTACCTGTACCACACTACTTGGCACAAGCGCCACGAGCACGAGTAACCCCAGCCACCAGCTCACCATCATCACCATCCACAGGCTTGTTGCCAGCGACACCAGCGCTGTCAGCATTCGCACCAGTTGGATAAAGAGGTACGAAAATGACTGGACGAAGCGCTGCGCTTTATCAAACATATCAATGGTCGCAGGGTCGTCGTAGCGCCAAAAATCCAGCGCATGGAGGCGGGCATACATGTGGTCGCTCATGGCAGCCTCGATGCGATAGCGCGACACTTGGTCATAATACCCTTGCACCACCGACCACACACTCGCCACCACACCCAGCACCACAGTCACCACCACATAGGTAAGGAGCTGCTGTGGCTGCCCACCTGTCGCATATGCCTCGGCCAAAGCCGTTGTCGCAAGAGCGGCGTAGTATGCCGTGGCCAGTGGCAGCACCGCCGACAGCACCGCTCCCACTGCTTGGACGACGATCGTCAGCGGTGCCTCCGCCAAATAATCCGGCACCACTAGCCACAACCCCGCCAGACGTTGGCGTAGTGAGGTGGGTGGTGGTGGTGGTGGTCATGATCGTCAATTATTGCGTCGGCTTATAGCCTTATTGTAGCGATTGCTGCTCTGTACTTTTTAATATTTTTGGGGGAACATGGGTAAGAGCTAACACGAGAGGAAGCGAGCGAGGGGCTGGCTTTATACATCCCCTACTGGTAGCCAGCCCTCACACATTGACTGCGTCGGATATGTTGATAAAACGAGCAGCTGCTTGTCTTGTAGCTGGTCCTCAATATTTTTGGTGAGGATGCTGGCTGGCGCAAGAGATGAGTAGAAGCTATAGAAACTCAAATCTTGCCCAGCCACCAAGCCCGAGTGACGCCTCACGACCGATGCACCACCTGTTTGCTGGTAGGCGTCTCGCAGGCTTATGCTTTCGCCAGGCTCACCTGCAGCTCAGCGCCGTCTACCGTGGCCGTTGTGTGGTAGAGTGCATCGGCCGGCTGCTGCATCGTCGCCAGCGTCTCGCTCGCGATTGTGGCGGCGTGTTCGGCCAGGGCTTGACGCAGCTGCGCAGATGGCTCATCATCACCACTGACCGCCAGGTGCAGCACAATCCGATCATCCACCTGCAGCCCCGCTTTTTTTGCGCGCACTCTGACGTGGCGAATGACTTCACGCATCAAGCCCTCGCGTTTGAGTTCGGGCGTTAAGTGCTTACTAATTTCTACCCAGCTCTCTGGCTTGATCATGCCCTCAGTCACATCATAGTCCGCCAGATGCTCGTCTAGACTCTCAATCCAGCGAATTTCCTTAACATTTAGCTCCTCGGCCATGATCTGTTCATAGTACTCAGCCAGCTTCGCGCCCGCATATGCCGCACTTTGCAGCGGCTGGCGAACCTTGATCGACACCCTGATGCTCATCCTGCTTCATACGCAAACTCAGGCCGTTGTTGATCAATTCGCGTGTCCGGGACATATCGGCCAACGCCTGATCATTGACCGCCCCAGCCGTGAGCCAATCCTTCAAGTGAATCGATTCATTATCGCCCGTCAAATTGCGATACAACTCCTCAGCCAAAAACGGCGTAAATGGCGCCAAGATGTAGCTCAGGCGCACCAGCACATAATGTAGCGTACGGTAAGCATCATTCTTGTCGCCATCATCCTCCGACTTCCAGAAGCGGCGGCGACTGCGGCGCACATACCAGTTGGATGCGTCGTCCAGGAACGGCAAAATTGGGCTCAGCGCATCAGGGATATTGTAAGTATCCATGTGACGCTCGACTTCTGCTACCAGCTGATGCAGCGACTGACGATCCAGATATCCAGCGGGTTCGTCAACTCGCTCAGCGGATCTTTCAATTCACCATCAAACTCCCAGCCATCAACTTCCGCATACATCGTGAAGAAATCATACATATTCCAAATCATACTCAGCTTCCTCGCCACATCGCCCACATCCTTATCGTGCAGCGCAAAGTCCTCGCCATTGAGCAGTGGGCTACTCAGCAGCAAGAAGCGCAAACTATCAGCACTAAACTTATCCATCAGCTCGTTTGGGTCGGTAAAGTTACCGAGGGACTTACTCATCTTGCGGCCGTCATTGCCCGCCACCACACCGGTGGTGATGACGTTGCTGTAGGCGTTTTTGTGCTGCGCGCCGGCCTCGCCAAAGGCACCGATTTCTGCCAAAGCGACGTTGACGGCGTGCACATAGTAGAACCACGCCCGCACCTGGCCAATGTACTCAACGATGAAATCCGCTGGGTAATTCTGCTCGAACTTGGCCTGGTTTTCAAACGGATAATGCAGCTGGGCAAACGGCATACTGCCGCCTCGAAACCAGCAGTCCAACACCTTATCGATGCGGGTAAAGGTCTCGCCGTCAATCGTCAAAGGTGATATCATCCACCCACGGGCGGTGGTAATCATCCAGCTCCACGCCGCTCAGTTCCTTCAGCTCTGCGTACGAGCCGACTACCTTAACGGTGCCGCGGTCACCCTTCCACACTGGCATCGCCGTCGCCCAGAAGCGGTCGCGGCTGAGGTTCCAGTCGGGCGCCTGCTCGATATTCTTGGCAAAGCGGCCGTGCTTCAGGTGGCGTGGGAACCAATTAATATGCTCGTTCTGCTCCAGCATCAGCGGCTTTTGCCCCTGGACATCAAAGAACCAGCGGGGATCGCCCGGTACATGATGCGCTGTTTGCTACGCGGGTTGAACGGGTATTCGTGACGAATGTACTCGATCTTCCACACCGCGCCCTTTTCCTTCAGATCTTTGGCGATAAATTTGTTGTTATCCCACACCTCCAGGCCTTTGTAATTGCCATCAGTGTAGTAGCCATTGTCATCGATGACATGGAAGGCGCTGATGCCGTGGTGCTTGGCGAGCTCAAAGTCGTCCTCACCATAAGCCGGCGCAATGTGCACGATACCCGTACCCGACTCGTGCGAGACGAAATCCGCCGCGTAAATGGTGTGGATCTTGTCATTTTCTGGCCAAGTCGAGCCGGTATCAAGCGGTTGGTATGTTTTGCCCACCAATTCGCTACCAGGGAATTTCCGCAATACGTCGTAGTCCAGCGGCTGGTGCTTTTCATCCTGCAGGGTGCGCTCGAGGGCTTCTTCGGCGATGATTAGTTTTTCGCCACCCACCAGCACTTCGCAGTAGGTCATACCTGGGTTGACGGCCAGCATCAGGTTAGCTGGGAGCGTCCATGGCGTGGTCGTCCAGGCGAGGACAGATACAGAATCTTGAGCTTCAACAAACGCTTTTCAATCGCCTGCTGAGTTACGCCTGTTACAGGACGACTCAGCAGCTCTTCTGGCGTACCCATAGCAAATCCTGCACCCTCATGTAATTCTAGCTTCTCAGCATCAACACCAGTCACAATATAGATGGAACATGCAACATTTGTTCCATTTTCGTGCTTGACAGTTTGCAGCAAAAGATTGTTCGAGCTTACTTCAAGTTCAAGCTCCTCCTGAAGCTCACGGCGTAGCGTCTCAATTGGCGACTCGCCCTCGTGGCTCGTCCCACCAAAGAGACTCACCATGCCTGGGTTTGTGATTTCTGGCTTATCGTCTCGTTGTTGCGCAATGAGTTTGCCATTTGTATCCACCAACAAAGCACCGACATAACTCCTTTCGCACTTGTCGAAACCTGCTGGTTTTTGCGCATCATCAACTATTTCACCGTTCAAAAGTTGCTTTACTCGCTGCTCAATTTCATCACGCGCTATCCGATTTTTTTCTACATTCTCATTACGTGGATCAGCCACATCCCACCAAATAATATTATCACCCCTGAGCCAGTCCGGTGTCTGGGATTTCTCCGCTAGATTAACGATCAAATCATAATCACCCAGCTTATCGGCGGTAAGCAGCTGCCGCTTATGTCCAGTGATGTCAATACCCACTTCTTGCATCGTCTCGCTGCTTTTGGCTGGCTTGTGGCTCATGGTTTCAAAATCACTCAATGTTGGAGCTTCGTCCCATCTTTTCTCTGGGTTCAACCCAGCCGAATCGGCATTTTGAGAGCCAGAATAGTGGTTATAAAATCCCTGCGCCATCTGCGAGCGAGCAGCATTTGCATTACATACAAACAAGACTTTTGAGTGTTCATTTAATGCTACTTTGTGGCTCGTCTTACCATCTTTTAACTTAAACTTCACATACACACTCGGGTCAGTCACCGTTTGGTAGGCGTCGTTGTCCATGGTCACTTCGGCCTTGCTCACCGGGGTAGCGAACTTGGTGTCGTACATCAGCACCTTTTCGCCTTCGTAGATTTTGCCCGCCTCATACAACTGCTTGAAGGCCCACCAGACGCTCTCCATAAAGTCCTTGTCCATAGTGCGGTAGGCGCCCGTAAAATCAACCCACCGGCCGATGCGGTCGATCACACCCTGCCACGTTTCGCTATTCACCACCATGCTTTCGCGCGCCTTGGTGATGTATTTTTTTCCAGGCTGATGGTTGGCAACGGATTACCATCCCTATCTAGCGGCGCCGACTGGTCGCTACTCGTCACAATCTGCCGCCGATCCACGATATTCAGCTGCTTTTCGACGAAATTCTCCGCCGGCAGCCCATGGCAATCCCACCCCCAGCGGCGCTCCACGCGCTTGCCTTTCATCGTCCAGTAGCGCGGCACGGCGTCCTTGACGATTGAGCTCAGTAACGTACCATGATGCGGTACGCCAGTAATAAACGGCGGCCCGTCATAAAAGACATAGGCGTTATCCGCCGATCGATTTTCAACCGATTTAGCAAATGTGTTGTCATCTTTCCAGCGCTGCACCCAGTCTTTCTCGTATTCTGCACGCTCGGCGGCGTGTCCCGTGTGTGAATTTCATTGATTTCTCCTTGATTTATCTTATACTGCTTATTCAATTACATTAAGTCTTAACCAGATTGCCGTATGTATATCATATTGCACCTCTGTAATATTCACGTATTGATTCAAAAATTGGAATATTGTCTTTATACCCACGTGGCGATATTGGTGACGGGTGAAAGATTGGTATAACTACACTCCCGCCCATGGCATACCGTTTACCAACAACGTCGCTCAGCCGGCGGAACGGCTCCTCAATCAGTACCTCGGGTTGGAATAGCCCCCATCGTCAGGATAAGTTTTGGATTTAGTATGCGCAACTGCTGTGTAAGCGTTGGCCTATAGAGAGCGGCTAGATCCTCAAGATAACGGCGATCAGACGGAAAGCACTTGATTGCCTCTGTAAACGTAACTGCCAGCAGCTCCCGCCGCGATAGCTAGCAACTTTTTGCATAATGATGCCGCTTGGCAGCAGTTTCCCCGCTGTATTATGCCAAGCAATGCCACTCCTTACCCAGCCAGTTCGGGCCGGTGCCTCGCCAACGATGACGATACTATTCGTATCACCAAACCATATAGTCTGGTCGCGCAAGCAATCCTCGCCCATATGGCCATAATCGACGCGCCCAATTGCTTGAGCCACCACATCCAGCTCAACCAAAACTGCTCCACCCGCTCCTTCAGCAGCTCGTACCGCTGGCGAGTGTCGGCGTGGCGCAGAATCCTCTGGCGGCTGCGCATGGTAGAAGCGCTGTAATCAATCGCCGGCCCGCCAAACTGACCGGCCGTGCTATCCACTACCTGATCATCAATGCGGTTGAAATAATGCGGCGTGCCCGCCACCACGCAGCGGCAAATCTCGCCACCACAGTAATCCTGCAACACCAGGGCCGAGACAGCACACTGCCCGCTGCTTGGGTTACTCGGCGACCAGGCCACCAACGGGGAGGCCGTCTGCGCAGTCCAGCTGGCGGCAAGGGCGGTGCGCAACTGTGCAAGAGAGGCCGTACATGCCTTTTCTCCATCATTGGCCGCTAGACAAGCGTCTTGTGATGCGCTATTCATTTGGCCCTCTATCACCTCTGTATCATACACCCACCCGGGCTGCCATGAGCCAACTTCGCGCCAATTGGTTGCTATTGCCTCTGGCCAGGTCTTGCCATCAAGAATGACGTCTAGCGCAAGCTGCGGTGCTTCGTGCGCCACGATAGCAATGTGCTTGCCAGCATAGTCGCGCTGCAGCATCGCCACAAAGTCGCGCATGCGCGCCTCCACATCGCGGTAGCTCTCGCCATGCGGAAATGGTGTATCAACAAAGGGAAGCAGACTAGCCTTAAAAGCGCCCCATCCGTGCCATTATTATCACCATAATTTGCTTCGCGCAGCCGCTTATCAATAACAATCTGCTGCGTCACACCAAAAAGCAAGCCGTGCCGAATCGATCGCTCGACCAAGATCCGAGCAAAATACCACAGTAAAGCTAGTATCAGCCGCTTGTTTCTGGCAGCGCCTGCGCTTGTTGGACTCCTACCGCCGACAATTCGCCAGGCAGCCAACCAGTCGCCTTGCCAGTTTCATTATCCGTCGTCGTACCATGGACGAAATAAGTTATTTTTGTCATACATTTCCTCCTTGCCTACTTTTGTGATACTGTGTGTCGAATCTGCGTTATAAATTCGCTGTGCTGCAGTTGCTGCCAGGGTAAAAACAGTGGTTGCGGCAGCGTGTCAAAGTCTACCCAGCGCTGTTCTTTACATTTATCTGGTTCGGTAATAGAAGGTTCGCCACACTGCCAATCGCTCGTCAGCCACCACGTCACATAGTGCTTGTGATCATCAGCAAAGATATCATTTGTGACGGCAGCAAAGCGCAGGTTAGTGATCTCGCAGCCTCGTTTCTTCGCGCACTTCACGGATCGCTGTTTCCTCAGGCGTCTCACCATATTCGATATGGCCACCAGGGACACTCCACGTATCAGCACCATGTGACCCCTGTCGTTGCTGCATCAAGAACTTCCCATCGCGCACGATAAAGACACCTACACCAACGCGTACCTGTGGTGGTTGTTCTGCTATATACTGTCGATTCATCTCGCTACACCCTCCTTTATAGCCTTATATATTGCCTGCGCTATTCGCTGATGCCCGTGCTGTGAAAAATGGATGCCATCAGGCGCATAGTCGTCATGGTCATCAAGTGGATTGCTAATGGTTGTGTGAGTAGTACATAGCTTTTCGTTGATGCGATGTAGCTTACTAGCAAGTAGCTTATAGCACTGAACTGGCGCAATAGCAGGCGCACATACCACACGCTGCCACCGCTAGCCATGTCATTCTCGCTATCAGCCGCATAAGCTTGGGTATAGGCGCTATACCACTGTAAATCAGCCACGATTCGCTCGCCAGAAGCGCTTTCATTTTGTGCATCATTCACGCCAAGCGCGATGATCACCCCGCTCACCGGGCTTGCCTCTCGCAGTGCTATTTTCGTAACCAATCTTGCCGCCAAGATATGGCATTTGCTCTGCATACCCCTGCTGTCCGTCCACACAGCCCCTGCTTGGATGATGTCATACTCATCACCGAGCAATCGCTGGAGGATATTCGGCCATTGCTGCTTGGTAGCATAGCGCCCCAACGGAGCACCATTCTCACCAAAAACCTTTGTCGCCCCAGACGTTCGAGTCACCATAGATAAGGATTCGCCCAGGTTGCATCATCCCTTACCTCGCACTTGTTTTTGTCATCAAATAATACTCGCCAGCTTTCATCAGTACCATCTGTTCGATGGTACAGGCTGGTGAAGGCTGGCCCGTCTGCCACCAATCGATACATATAGTCACGCTTCTCGTGAGATACCCATCGCCCTCTTGTTGGTAATGTCTACCGCCAGCTCAACTTGGTCAAACCCTGCTGGCACGCTTCATCCTCCGCTGCAGCGAGTAACTGCGAGGCAATACCACGACCACGATACTGTTCTGCCACCTCAAGTGCATTAATCTGCGGCAGGCCAGGGTACTCATCTTCAATCCTCACTGATGGCTCATCAATCTCTGGTCGCTCAGTCCAATCATGCCGCAGTGTCACCCGTCCCACATAGCGGCCATCCGCCACTGCAGCAAACACCACCGCCTTGCCCTGCATAGCCAGCTCTGTAAGCGTTGCTTCACAGCGATCAGAAATACCCATATCTTGCTTAAGTAACGCAAACTGCTCGCTGCCTGGCAGGGCTACTGTGATACAGGCGGGTGCTTTCTCGTAGGTACGCGGCTGCCAATATTCATGCATGGTTGTACTCCATTTCTTTTCGCTTTTGGTATACAGAGTGGAGCGTTGCTTTTATTGCTGCATCAAGCGGCTGGGCTCGATACGCATCTCTGTCGCTATAGCCAATTGCGCCATTATGGTTGGTATATAACGTGACATGTGGAATAATGAACTCCGCCTGAGGTATCAGCTCACGAATTGCATCACGCACGCTTCGAGCTCGCCCCACTGGGCAAGCGCACTAATTGTCTCGCGACCCTTTGCATTGTCGACCAACCCACAGAACTCGCCCGTCAATTCCGGCTCTGTCGTCATCGCTGCACCAGCCGTGCGCGGAGTCAGCTCGAGCTGCCCATAGCCAGCCTCGTCCACCCCATACTCGCCAGTACCTCGAAAACAGCGACAGATGAAATTCATCAGTCTTTAGAAGCAATCCCGCAATCTCCGCGGAAAATTCATAGCGCGAATCATGTCAGTCGTATCATACATAATGTAATCATACTCCCTGATCGATTGCAAAGCTCGTCACGCGATTATTCTGCGGTATAGTGCTCATCCTCTTTCCTTCATAGCTCTACGCAACCTGCCGCGTGCATTCCGCAGTGGCGTGCTGCAAGGCTGACTGTGTGCTGGCAATGGCATGGCTACTCCTTATATAATTAAAAAATCACCTCTCTTAGCCTCGAGAATCCGCTGGGTATTCGCACGGACGGTACCATCTCGATTCCAAAAGAGTGATTCTCGCCGGAGCCCGCGGCTATGCACATAGGCCGGGGCGCGCCGTCTGGTTCTTTCAGCACTTGATTATTGCCTTGTCGCAGCATGCGCGGCGGGGTCTATTCTTGGCTACTTAGATTCACAACTCTTTTATGAAAATAACAAACCAATTTCTTCCCGCAGGCTTCGTGGGTGATGGCCACTCATTTTTGCGCACCACAAGCTACGCAAAAATGCCTCTGGGTCTATTATACCCAAGGCCCGCCCGATTGAAAAAAGCACCCAGCGACCGCATTATTACATGCTGGTGCTACCGAGCTTTGCAATAACACAGCACACCGAGGCGCATCACTTTCATTACTCTATATGAGCACCCAGCGCCGCGCACTCCCTATAGCGAAAGCACTCCACCACATGGTCGTTCACGATGCCGGCGGCCTGCATAAAGGCGTAGCACGTGGTTGGGCCGACAAAGGCAAAGCCATCCCGCTTGAGCTGCGCGCTCATTGCCCGCGATGTAGCCGTATCGGCGGGTACATCCTGCACACTATGCCAGCGGTTTTGCACTGGCGCGCCACCCGCCAGGCCCCATAAGTAGGCCTGCAAACTACCGTGCTGGTGAATAGCCTGCAGCGCCGCCTGGGCATTGCTGCGCGTCGCATAAATTTTGCGCCGGTTGCGGACGATGCACGCATTCTGCATGAGCGCCTCCAGCTCTGCATCCGTCATGGCGGCTACTTTTGTGATGTCAAATTGGTGGAAGGCCTGCTGGTAGCCCGCCCGCTTGGCCAAAATCGTGCTCCAGCTTAGGCCAGCCTGCGCGCCCTCCAGGCAAAGCAGCTCAAATAATTTTTGGTCATCATACAGCGGCACACCCCACTCGGTGTCGTGGTAGATACGCTCGTTATCGCCAGATTCAGCCCAGGGGCAACGGTTCATAATTATAGTATAGCAAGAATGGTTAGCGCAGTACATCAGCATATACCTTATACAAAAAAATCTTGTCAGCACATTTTTATACTTTGTGTATGTGCCGTAGCTAAGGTAGACTTGCAAGACGCTGCTTGTATAAAAGTTTGAATATTTTTATAACGATTCATTTTATTTATTTTTTTGCGCGAAGGATGAATGTGCTGGCAAACCATATTCCTCCACACACTATTTTTTTGCAAATAGTATATTTTGCGTGCAGTATTAATAGTGTGTTTGTTATTACTAGCAAGGCACATTCATCCACCATGCGCAATTTTGCAAAGTTATCGCAATGCTTATCAATCGGTACACATAAAAAATCAGACACGCTGACGCATATTGCTAGGCCACTCTCACATCATCATAATGCCATAATCAATATGTGACGATGGTTAATCCAGCAACGAGAAATTTTATCAATTACATATAGCGGGCATGCAGCTCATTACTAATAGCACCAGCAAATTTTTAAGCCAAGCGCGAAGCCGAAAAATCGGGCAGCGTACTATCTCGTGCCAGCGCTACCCACACTCCACTGCCTGAGTGGTATATTAGTGCAAAAACAAACACGCTTCTCGTTGCTAGCAAGAAGCGTGTTGTAGCGAAGTATCGTTTTTCTATTATTTAATTTCGAGCTCACCAAGGATGCAATCGCCGCGAATGTAGACCGTCTTTTTGGCCGTCTTGGCAGCGTTGGTTTTATCGTCTACGCCGCCGAGGATGCTGGTGACCTGCGTCTTAACGATGACGTTGTCTGGAAAAATAATATTAATGCCACCGCACAGAACAAAAATATCAATCACTGCATCATCCTCTATCTTGGCTTGGCGCAGGTCGAGATCCACCCCGCCAAATACGGCCGAGAGTGAGTTGCCCGCAAACTCGCCTTTTATCTTGCGCGTGTTGCCCGAGAAGGATGCGACCATATTATCATCCGTTGATTTTTGCACTGCCGCGTTGGCGCTGCGACAGATTAAAAATAATCGTCAGGCCAATCGCGATCAGCACCAGTGGCAAAAACATTCGCCAAATATTAACATTATTATGCAAAAATGCATTCGCGCCAATTGTTAGGCCAACTGCTACCCAGAGCACACCCCACAGCCAATTGCGATTGCGCAGTGTGAGCACACCAACCATAATAAATCCGAACGCGCACAAACAATACCAAAACTCCCGCCAGTAATGAAATTGCACGCCAAAGCTCTCACTTAATAATATTCCACCCAGCGCCACAAACGCCGCGCCAGCACCAATCCGTAATATTGTATTGTTCTTCATATCGCTAGCATACCATTATTATAGACAGCATACAACAAGCCCACCTCTGTCCCAACCACCGCCGCAAAGCTGCCGATGCACTGGTGAGGCGCTGCCAAAAGTCCTTACTATATGCCAATCCATACTTCGCAAAGAGACACCATCCTCTCCTATCCATAATTGTATAAACGTTATAATTATAACAACATTGCCTCATTTACCCCTGTTATTTTTCTTTTGGTGCCACCACATCAATCGTTGTTATATATACAATATATATTATTACCCACAACGTTGTGAATTAATCGCTCTACCGTCTCTGTTTTCGAATTTGTTTCGTTGTGGTTATGTATGTTGTTTTTATGCATATATAGAGCGCGTGCATCTGAAGGTTACTGTTGTATATATCACACCTTATTCGTCACCTCTCGCCACCAATGATATCCTATATTTTATACAACACAATCTCAATTTACTCTCCTCACGCTACTCTATTTTTACAACATAGCTATGTTGTGCTCTACACACCATATCTGCGCGCAGGCTTATCTACATCAGCTAATCCAGTCAAAGGCCCCTTACGTCTCCGGAGAGGCTGTGGATTCCTCGTCTGGCGCTTAGTCCTTCCTCAGCGCTTTCGCGCATCACAGCGCCCTATCGTGGGCTATTTCGCACGTTCAGTAAGCGATACGGTGTGCAATGTGCATGAGTGCCGCTAACCCCGCCTGCTTGGCACGCATGCAGCCACTTTTCTGTGCAGTCATTCTGCTCGAATTCTTTGTACATTATATTTTGCGTATCGCTTGTTTTGTACAGTTTGCGCATTTTTAATTATTCCGCATTTTCGCTCAGCGCAAAATATAGAGCGCTCAGCCTGCCGCACTGCATGATACTTCGCTATAGGCTAATCATTTCTATATACCGCTTTACTATGTTTTTTTCTCATTGCAAAAAGTGTGTATATTCTGTACTCAATGGTGGAGCAAAAATAGACGCAAACATAGTTGATGTAGTAAGTAGCTAGCTATGAGCACCGCATGATTTTTAAAAAACATAAGTGTGTCACCAGCCATCACACCTCCTTGTTACTTCGCATAGTTCCGCATCCAGATACTGTGTTGTGCAACATGGCGCGCGCTTTGTCTTGTATGTGCTGCAGCTTTCGCGCTCAACTCATTACTTTCAATATGCAACCAAAATGATTTTTTAATATGCCATTTTTATTCACAAAAATGCCTGCTGTTAGGCACTGCGCTATTGCATTATCTTTGCTTATTACTTCGTCCCTCGCGCTCACGCTGCAACAAATTTTTCTGCGGCAAATAGCAACCAATACTCATCTGCCTTCATCAAGCCAAAAAGCCGTATCATATTTTTATCATCACACCACGTCTCGCGCACCCACTTTGCAAAAATCTTTGCTACCACTCCAAGCAGTGGCACACCACACACCCACGTTATAGCTGCAACGGCTCCCTTACTGCCATACGCATATCATGAGCACAATGGAGTGATGCAGTTTGCTCGTTTTTGTGCAGCAGCCATTTTGCTCCTTCGCATGTCGAATTATTTTTGCAAAAACGCTTAGTAATTGTCTACGAAAATCAAACTCACTCACGCTACAGGATCAATCTCCCTTCTCCGCCAAGCTGAACACTCCATCTCATTTATTCAATCCTGCGCTACGTAGTACAAAGCACCACTCACCTCTCGCTGAACGTGTTGTGGTTGCTATTCAGACAAAATACATCTACTACAGCACAGCAGCATTAGCATACTATCCTCATATGCGCTAGTAAATTTACGATACCCATAAGCCTGCCAACACATTCGCTATCAATACTACATAATGAACGAAATGCTAGTTATATTCACACGCACAGGCTCGCTAATAGGGCGACATCTTCCTCTCGCTATCTTGCTATTATTTTGGTTGCGTCACGCAACAAAACCAATCACATTAACAGCACGTCGTGCTTAAGCCCCACAAAGAGCTTCATAGCTATGTTAAAATTCGGCATACACTATTTTGCACATTATTTTTCTATAACACCAAGCACATAGCACAAGTTAATGAGTGCCTCACTTGCGTCGATAGAGCGGTAGCTAGCACCATACCACAGCGTCACTAGCGCAAGAAAAATAATGACTTACACAAATGAATAAACAAAAGAGCACTATGAATAATACAAGATATCGTTCATTTTAAAAAGCTTGCCAATCCTGACAAGCTCGACAATCTCACTGTACAAAAACGACTTCGCCTACAGCAGCTCCGCGCCAAACTTCACAATAATCAGCGCCACCGCCAGCACCAGCACACTCACGCCGCACAACACATCGTAGCCATGGCGAGCAAAGCGCTTGGTGCGCGCGCCACCAACTCGACCCAGTCTCAATGCAGTAGCGCGTCATCCCAAAGAAGATCAGCAGCATCCCCACATCGAGCGTCAGGCACCACGGGCACAGCACGCGAATAACGACAAAAGCTCATATAAAACATCCACAGTGCAAAAATCATCCCCAGCACAGCGCCGCCCCAGGCACTCCGCACAAACCAGCGCGGCAAGCGTGCCCCGGCCAGCAGTGCTACGACCACCGTTATCATCACTGGTATGGCCATCATGCCAACGAAGCTGTTGGGGAAGCCAAAATACCGTCGCCGACCAATGCTGCGCTACTGTGGAGCAGCTCAGCACAGCATTGACGTCGCAATTGAGTGCTCCACCAGGGTGCTGCGCCAAATGCAGCGCCTCAAGCGAGAGAACAAAGGATGCCACGAGCCCCAGGCCACTGCCCAAAGCTACCGCCAACAATGCTGCCATGCCAGGGCAACGGAGCCATGGTGTGTGGCCTGTGTCATTTACCACCATTGTAGTCGTGGTGTGTGTCTGGGTGTTTTAGCGGGCATAATACCCCACTTCGTCGATAGTTGGCAGTGGCAAGCCGCGCCACATGCCCAGCACCTGGCCGTTATCCGCCAAGGCAAGGATGGTGGGGTACTCCACAATGTCGTACGTGCGGCAGAGTGACTGCCCCTCATGTGTATCTGGGTCAAACTCCTCAATGGCATGACCTGTACGCCGGCTAAAGTCACGCAGATAGTCAAAGACGCGGCGCGCATAGTCGCTTTCTGTCCGGTAAATGATGAGGACGCGCATAAGTTCTACCTCTGTTTTTCTTGCTGCTTCGCACTCCGACGCTGTCTCAATATCTTGACGAAATCGTCCAGCGTCTTAAATTTATAAAACACGCTCGCAAAGCGTAGCCATACGCCACCTCGTTACGCGCGGCAAGCTCATCCAGCACGAAGCCGCCGATCACGCGCGACTCAATTTCATTCTCACCCGCATCGTGGATCCGATCTTCCACGGCATCAATAATTGCCTCCAGTTCTAGCTCGGATTTGAAGAACTTACCAACCGAGCGGCGCACCGAGGCGCGGAGCTTCGCTCGATCAAAGAGCTCGCGCGAGCCTGTTCGCTTGAGCACTGCAATCGTTGGGTATTCGATCCGCTCATGGGTGGTAAAGCGGTGCCCATCAGGAGTCTCGCGGCGGCGGCGAATCGTCACACCATCAGCCGACTCACGCGATTCTAACACACGGCTGTTGCCAATCTTGTCGCGGTGGGTTGTCACGCGTCTGCCTCCTTTTTGCGGCGGCGGCGCAAGAAGGCCGGAGTATCATCCTCGTCGTCATCCATCGATTGATCCCAAATATTCGTCTCATTCTCCTGGGCAAAGTGAGCAGCCGCCTCGGGGTCGATGGGCTGCAGATCGACACTATCGACCGCTTCGTCTACTGTCTCGGCTGCTTCTTCGTCATCTTCGGCATCGCTTGGTTCTGTCGTCATCAAAGAACGAATCACTATCAAAGCCAGTTGCGATAACGGTAATAATCAGCTCATCCTCCAGCTCGGGCTGAGCGTCGCACCAAAGATAATGTTGGCATCGGACGACACCGCACCAGTGATAATCTCGGCTGCTTCTTGAATCTCGGCCATACTCAGTGTCGTAGCCACCCGCTCACATTAAAGAGTACACCCTTGGCACCATTGATCGACACCTCAATCAGTGGCGAATCAATCGCCTGCTGGCTGCTATCTGAGCCTCGGTCTCGCCACTCGCCCGGCCGATCCCCATCAATGCACTACCGGCACTGCTCTATAATTGCCTTGACGTCAGCAAGTCGAGATTAATCAGCCCATGCTCGGTAATCAACTCCGATATCCCCTGCACACCCTGGCGCAGCGCATCATCGGCAATTTTGAAGGTCTCAAGGAGTGGCGTCCGGCGGTCAATTGTGTCGAAAGTAAGCGATCGTTGGGATAGTAATGAGTGTATCGACTTGCCGCCCCAACTGCTTGATGGCCCACTCGGCATTGATGCGCCGCTTCTCACCTTCAAAGGTAAAAGGCTTGGTGGCTACGCCCACACAGAGAATACCGAGATCACGCGCTACTTCTGCTACCACGTGGCCAGCCTCGAGCCTGTGCCACCACCAGCACCAATCGTCACGAAGATCATATCTGCCCCTCAAGCGCCTGACGGATCTCGTCGAGCGACCCACGCGCCGCAGCCTCACCTACACTGGGGTCAGCACCAGCACCAAGGCCATTGCGGTGTTGTGCCCAAGATGAATCTTAAATATCAGCTTATGAATTATGCAGCGCCTGCGCATCGGTGTTCATTGCAATGAACTGCACGCCAGCCAAGCTCAGCGTCTTTCATTCGATTGACAGCAGACCCACCAGCGCCACCGACGCCAACGACTTTGATACTAGCAAAGGTTTGGATCTCGCTTGGTTTTACTTCCGGCATTCACGTTTCTCCCCCTTGTGCAACTATCAACTTTACCATTACCATTTAGTATATCATCCTCATTGGTATGATTCTAGGGCCTTGAGCCCTCCCAGCAGCCGACGTAACCAGCTAATTGCAACTTTGGCGTGTGCTGTACCACTGCTGGTATAGGCCTGGGTGGGCTGCTGACCGCTCTCGCTATCGGCGAGCATCAGGCCGACTGCGGTGGCGAACTGCGGCTTTTCTGTCTGGTCAGCCACCCCGCTCGTAAAGCCAGTTGGTCGGCCTACCTGAGCGGCTACTCCCAGCTGTTCCCTGGCATAGCTCGCCATGCCACGCATCTGAGCCATGCCACCAGTCAGCACAACACCACTGGGCAGCTTGCCAGCGCGACCTGCCTTCTTGAGTTCCTTCTGTACTGCCTCGAAAATCTCCTCCAGCCGAGCATCAACAATCTCATCAATCTCCTCCGTAGCAAACTCGTACGATTCCTTATCGCGCCGCACCTGGCCACCGCGTCACTTGCTTTGATGCCGGCTGCAGCATGCTTGACCTGACCAATTCTGCAACATCAGGGTCAGTTTTGAGGCCAATAGCGAGGTCATTTGTCACATCTCACACTACCCATTGGGATGACGCCAACATACTGCAAGTCCCCTCTTCGAAGACTGCCACACTGGTCGTTGCTCCACCAAGGTCGACCACTGCCACACCGCTTTCGATCTGCCGCTCATTCAGCACTGCCTTAGCCGCCCCCAATACCGCTGGTGTAATGGCGTGAGGGATGGACGGTCGCCATCTCCACCGCCTTTTGTAAATTTGCCACAGGGCGCGCTAAAGCCGAGACGACATTGGCATCAATCTCCAGCCGCGTGCCCGTCATACCCAGCGGGTCTTTCGATGCCCACTTGGCCATCAAGTGTATAACTATGCGGCACGACCGAGGATCTCGCGGTTGGTTTTGCACTTTGCCTGTTGTCGCGACTTCTTCGATGCGTGCCATATCATCATTATTAATCTCGCGATCGATCGTGCCCACGGCAATCATCCCAGTGGCACGAGTGCTGGTGATGTGCGCACCATTAACGCTCACCGTTGCGCTGTTGACTTCGTAGCCACCATCCGCTCGGCCTCGCCCAGTGCTTCGTCGATCGTGCGGGCCGGGCCACCAAGATTGACCACCATACCTTGCGCATACCACTGTTCGGTGCCTCGCCCCTACGCCCACAATCGTCGGCGTACCTGTCTCTGGATTCATATGCCCCACCACGCATCGAATCGTCGTCGTCCCGACATCTATTCCTACTGCGTATTGAGAATTTTCATGCATAGTACCATTACAGGTTATGCTGTGTCTTGTACAATATGAGCAGAAGAACGAAATTATAAAACTCGCCATTTGGTATCTCGGCGAGTTTCTCTTACTATTCTATAACAATGGTGATGGAGAGGATAATAACCTCCCCTAGGTAAGGCACTACAGCTTCGTGATAATCTCCGCCCCTGCCTCAGTGATGAGGACGGTGTGCTCGAAGTGGGCGGCTAGGCTGCCGTCGCGGCTGTAGATTGTCCAGCCGTCGCCAGCGGTGTCGCTGTAGATAGCGCCGCCACCCAGGGTAGCCATCGGCCTCGATGGCAATGGTGTCGCCAGGCTGGAGCAGCGGGCCCGTACCTTTGCGGCCATAGTTGGGCACATCGGGCGGCATGTGCATCTCGAGACCCACACCGTGTCCCACCAGCTCGCGAATAATCCCAAGGCGACCCTTTTGCAGCACAGCTTCCACCGCTGCGCCAATGTCGCCCGTCCGGACTGGCCCTTTGATCGCGTCAATGCCAGCATAGAGACTGCGCTCGGTAGTGTGGAGTAGGTGCTTAATAGCCCCGGTGGGCGCGTCATCCACCACCATAGTAAAGGCGCTATCTGTCTTCATCCCGCGGTAGGTAATGACGAGGTCGAAGCTGACGACATCGCCCTGCTGCAAGATATAATCGCTTGGTACGCCATGGACGATTGCTTCGTTGGTGCTAATACAAATCACCCCAGGGAAGTTCACCTCTGGGGTCTTGTAGGTTGGCTCAGCGCCATAGGCGGCAATCCGCTCGGCCGTAAAGGCATCGATCTGCTTCCGCTTACCCCGGCATGAACAAATTGACGGATATCAGCAAAAATCTGCGCCAGGCGCTTACCTCCTTCGCGCATTGCCTCGAGCTGCTCGGGCGTCTTGATGCCAGTGATTAGTTGGGCCATGCGTGCATTACCTCGTCATAAATCCGGTCGTGCACTTCGCCCGCGGTGCCAGTCCCGTCGAGGTGAATGATCTTTACCCCAGCCTCAGCAAAGATACCAAGTACTGGGTACATCTTTTGGCGGTAGATGGCCATGCGGCGCGCAATCGTCTCGGGTGTATCCTCCATCCGACCCCGCTAGGCCAAGCGGCGCATGATTTCTGCTCTGGCACTTCCAGCACTACCACGAGGTCAATGTTATCACCAGTGCGTGCCAAGTGGTCATCGAGCCAGGCAGCCTGCTCTTTGGTGCGCGGGAATCCATCAATAATATTTTGGTAATGCTTGCGATACGCCTCTTTGTACCGCGTGGTCGAAGACCTGGTAGGTAAGCTTGTCACCACAGAGCTCACCAGCTTTTGAGGGTAGCAATCACCGCCGGTCGAGTGCTCTGGCGCAGCATCTCACCCGTCGAGAGCCACTTCCACCCCCTGGCGCACCGCCAGCATCTGCCCTTGCATACTCTTACCGGCACCAGTTGGGCCAAACAAAAGAATCATCTGTGCCTCCCTTGTTATTATGTGGTTATCGTTATTATTAAGAAAAATTATTGCTCGTGTCATAAAACTCACGGGGCAGGCACGTTGTACCAGTTGAGCGATCGCCCACCGTCAGCTCGGTTACCCACTACTGGCCTTGACAGCGCCAATCACCTGACCCGTCATCCGTGGATTATCTACTCCAAGCTCGGCAATCGTCTGGGTCACCACGGCTTGCAACTCCTCATCACTCAGTGGCTGCGGCAGGTAGTGCTGGAGTACTGCCATCTCGCGCTCCTCGGGCTCAGCAAGTTCAGGGCGACCATTGGTGCGATAGATTGCTGCGGCATCACGCCGCTTCTTCACCTCACGAACGATCACCTGCTCGACGGCAGCATCGTCCAGGCCAGTCTCGCGCACGCCCTGCTTCACCTCTTCATCAGCGATAGCAGCACCCGTTGCGCGCGTCACTAACAAAACGATCGCCGCTAGCAAAGCGGCTTTCATTTCGTCTTTGATACGCTGCTGCGAGCGTCGTCACCCAGCGGATCCCCAGGCGAACTTTGGCCATCTTGTCAGCCTTGCGCTGACGACGGGTAATCGCCTTCTTGCGGCGATCGGTCTTGCTGATCGGCTTGGCAAATCGCATCGATGCCCGTGCCTTTGCTAGCACACCGCTCTTCAACACTCGGCTGTTAAACCGACGGATGATATTCTCATTCGCCCTCGCGCTCGTCTTTTCGTGTTACTTGTACCATATCGCTCCTCATTATAGCAGATGCGACAATTTTTGCAATTCTACTCGCTCGCAAAGTCGCACAAATTGCTGTGACGCCTACAAAACCAGCCCTCAAGTACACTGCATCCCTCTCACTACTCTGGTGCTAGCACAGCCCAAACTCGTGCAGCTCAGCACAATTGCACCCTCGCGCAGAGAGGTATGAGAAACAGTGAGGCTCTAGGGCTGAGCTATTGCTAGTTGCTTGGCGCATCGCTCTGTCTCTGTATTATAATCAATCTACTATGACACCTTCCCTGCCATATCCCACAGTACCCTCAGCAGCCTCAGCCATACACCCAGCAGCAACAACCACCACAGCCATACGGACACTCACAACCGCCTCAGCAGCTACAAAGCGCCAGCACCAATGCCGGCAGCTTATTCGCCCACAGCCATGCGCACTGGCTCATCATTTATCTGCAGTTATTCGCTGCGTCTGCCGGGCTATTATTTGCGCTGTTGGTGTTGTAAGCATCGTCATTGCCGCCATTTTTGGATTTCTCGCGCGGCATACAGCTATGTTGTGTATGCCAACTTTGTAGCGCCTGCCAATCCTGCTCATTGTTGCACCAGAACAAACAGAGGGCGATAGCAGGTATGTCGCAGGGTCTATTCGTTACTGGTGGCATGCTCATTGTTAACCCACTTGAGATAATTACTCACGCCACAATCGGACTACTCGGAGAAAGCTAACAACCAGACTCATATAGTAGCACCAAACCTCTGGAACGTTCCTTCTCATGAGGCAATTATCTCATTATGCCTCTACGCCTCTTCATTACCGTATATGCCATCGCCTTTGCCGTTAGTCTTAGTACTATTTTGCAAAATCGCAAGCGTGGTATGTATCGCCACGACTGATACTACTTGCTTATTTTGCACAAAATTGCAACAAATGTGCTACACTGTTATGAATAGTTTGTGACGGGTGCTTTGTTTGTAGCTACGCCGCGCACCACATCGATGGAGCACCTCTCGCATCTCGAGAGATATGGATGCCTCAGCCCAAATACTCGCTCTAATATTGGGAGCCTGAGCGAGTATTTGGTCGGAGGAAGCATAAGCGTAGAAAGCGGGAGCGCAAAAACAGTGGTATCACACAGGTCACAGAGACAGCAAACCGGATAAGAGTAGTATTGTTCATACCCCAGACCCGAGGACACTACTCCAGCAAATCGCGTCTGTTTGTCAACCCCATCAGCCATGCGTGGCTCTCTTCTCTTCTACGCAGCTTATTTTCGACCAGTGTGAATACCCTGTTGCTCTACATTATGCTTCCTCCAATTTGCTTATGATTCGCTTGATACGCCGCTCATCCCCTATGTGCTTTACCAGGGGTGGCGTAGACTTCGATAAGATAATGATGCTGGCAGCGAGCAGCCCGCGACGATGCATCGCGAGTGCAATGCTCGCACCACCGCAAACACCAACCACACCGCCTGCCGATAGGCTGCTGTGTCGGTATCGAGGCAGAGCCGCACTACTGTACACTGAGCAGTTTGCTGTATACGGCCGCCTTGCCGCAGGGCAAAGAGCTGCTGGCGAAAATCTGCCACCACCGCCTCACTTGGCTCAGCAGAAGATACGCACCAGCCGCGGCTAACGCGCTCAATATCGGCTGGCAGTGAGGGGATGCGTGCTGCCAGCGCTTGGAGGTCACCGAAAATTCTGTTGCCTGCTGAGATCATCATCTGACTCGATTACAGAGGTAACGTCCGTCCGATAAAACGTGTCGCGGTAATCAATCGTCTGTCCATATTTCGCAATCACCCATGGCGCATCTTTGTAGGCAAGGTTACTTAGCTCGGCAGCGCTCTTGCTCCCGAGGCGCTCTAGCTCGGCATCGATGTGCTTGATCTCGTTGGCACTCGAGCTCGCTCAGCTCGGCGTTCTTGAGTGGCAGGAACTGCGCTGCTTGTGGCTAAAGTGCTTCGTCTCAATGACATCCAGCTCGTCGCTAGCCCGCATCTCATCGACCAAGACTTGCAAATCTGCAGCCGGCGCGGGCCCATAGGTCTCGAGGCAGATACGCCAGCGCTGCAATGCTCTTGCCTCGTGCGCTCGTAATAATCAAAATCGATAAAGCTACAAGCAGCCGATGCAGCACCGCCTCGCCCACATTGGGCCGCGCACCAATCTTGCCCAGCGTATAGAGTAACACCTGGCGCAGTTTGGTCGTGTGGAGCCGCGGGATAGCATCGCGCGACTGAGCAGCTGTAGGCTGTGCACCCTGCGCATCATCGTGGCGGTATTCGGCTGGTGCATCGCTCACATGCAGTGCTGCATCGTCCGCTACCCGCCATGGACTGTGCTGAGCTTGCTGTGCAACAGTGTCCGTCATGGCAATGCCGCTAATCAATTCCTGCACGCCAACTTCATAGTATTGGCTAATCTTCGTCAGCTCACCAGCTTTGGCTCTTGGCCACCATTCTCTAGCTTAATATACGTTTGCGCGGGCAATCCCAACTGCATCGGCCACCGCCTGCTGCGAAAGCTCCCGCATTGCCACGCAGTTGCCTAATACTTGCCTCAAAAACTCATTGCGATTTGGTCCTTCCTGTTGCATCATGCTCCATTGTAGCGTACTTCTAAGCAAAGTTATACAACCATTTTTGTCTAATTTTGGAACATAGTACATTTGTGCGCATAATTACAGAGTGAAGATGGATACGAGGGTGCAAAGTATAGGTGCATTCTGGCTGAGAGTGGCATCACCAGCATAGCACGACGTGCCTGCTGGCTTAAATTTTTCCTGTCTATATCCTATTGTGTACGCGAAATCCAAGTGCTAAAGTTTCACGAACAGCCCGAGCACAATACACGCACCAAACAGAGAAAATATCTGGAGGCTAGCAACCGTTAGTTGGGTAGAGTTCCGGCACACAATCTGGCTGGAACATTTTCGGTTTGGTGTATATTGTAGCCAGTCTGGGATCATCTATTGTTTTGCCATCCAGGCAACGTCGCAGACATCCACACCTTCTCATCCACTAACATTTACAGTTTTGGACAAGGTTTATACCATCTGTAAGCAATGTAGTTAAAACCAGCCTTGTAGCTGGTTTTGTCTTGCCTATTAGTGATTTTACGCTCCAAAATCCACTGGCTCTTGTCTGACGAGCTTGTGGGACCAGTAACTATCACTGCCGCCCGGCCCATTCCTGCGGCCGACCTATTCGTTTCATCTTTACGCTGCTTATACTCTATTTATCGTCTTCGCTGCTGCCTGCAAAGGCGTACTAATAGGCAATAGCAAGCGACGCTGCTCACTCTCGTAGTTTTCCTGATACAGGTAATTTGGATGCTCCAGCCAACCCTTTATTCTTCTGAGTCTGAGTATTAACCTCTTGGATATAGATTGCCGCTCGCGCATCTTTATACAACCTACCTCTGGATTGGTTAATTGTTCACTGGTCATCCGTTGTCTGTCTTCGCTAGATCTATGCTTCCGTAGCGACAACACCAACTGCTCTGCCCGTTTGGCCTGCTCGGTTGCTAGCTGCTCAGCTACTTCAGGGTCTTTATCCTCTATACCATTCAGCCGCCGCCACTGCGCACCTCCAACAATGTAGCGGCAAGTGGCTGCAGTGCTTTTTCTGGTTTTTGCGATTCTAATGTTATCGAACGAGGTTTTTCCATGGGATCTCCCGTGGTTATGTGGTGGATGTTCTGTTGGTATGGTTTGTTTGCCCCCTACTATAGCACAGATGATCGGGTTGGCGCAAATCGGAGCATTTGGTACACTAGCTGGTAAGAATCTAAAGCAAGGAAACATCATGTCAGACGACACACCAACTCTACCACACCTACACATATCGCGCCGCATCTGTTGAGACGATGCTGCAAGCTGTGGCTGACTTGACCAGTAAGTGGCCACAATCTTACAGAGAATTAGACGCGCAAGTGGCAACATACCCTAATATTACCTGCGTACCAGGTGGTGATCATCCGCAATCTATCGGGTTATCCCTTGCCTCTCTCGAAGGTGGCGATGCAGCAGGCAGAGATGACTTATATGACGGTGAGTATTATATACTCACCAACAACGCTATGACGCATACGAGGCAGCTCTTGATGCGCAGTTTGCGAGGGAACGGAGATCGAGCGTGATGATGATATGGCACACATTGAGTGGTACCTTGATGATGGTGTGCGAGTGACGCTCTCGATGCTCACCTGGGACATCACCCTTATGCTTGAGGCCTCTGGTACATGGGAGTATGGAGGATCTTGAGCGCCGCTACCACTCGATATTGATCTATACGACCCACGGCGCCAAACCCACCAAGCGGTTATTACTAAAACAAAGCTACACAAAGCAAAGGAGCCAGTCGCTATTGACCCCTGTTAATAATCGGCTCACTTAGCGATAAATGAGCACACCTTCTCTACCGTTCACTCAGCCGATACGTCTGAGCAAAGGCAGCTGCCTCGATGATGTAGCGGTCGCCATTGACCCTGGCTTTCCACCAGCCAGCAATCTGCTTCGCCGTGCTGGGCCGCCCCACGGTGCATCGATGACGATTTCGCGGCCAGTTGCGTGGGCATGGCTTTGATCTGATTCTTGGCAGGCGCGCCGGGCACCACCGCACCATCCTCACTCACGCAGCGGCTCGATACAGGGCGGCAAAAATCCGCTGCCGGGATGCTATAGCGTTCACCCTCTGGCCCAGTGATAATGGCATCGCCCACCTCGGCAATATTCTGTCTCTACATACTGCTGGCCATCCGCCCGCCGGAAGCTGGTAGTCAGGCCTGACGCTCGGTCGCAAACCCGGCCGTACCGCCTTGGCTGGGTCAGCAATTTTGGTGTAGGTGCCGGTACTGGCGCTAAAGTCAAGCGCGCTGGTATCGAGGTAGAGAGGTGGCACTGCGTCGGTCTCCTGGGTTAGTTCTGGTGGTAGTATAGCTGGTTTTGGCATCGTGTCGATGCTGCAGTGCAACACTACTCATTCACCAGCTTTCACATGGAGCAGCCGCCCTCTACACTGCGCATGCCACGCCAGTCGTTGATAGTTAGCTGAAACCAAGCCGAAATAACATCACCCGGCTGGCGTACAGTTCGGTGGCGCGTTGAAAGCCAATAGTTGCAGCGCAGTGCCTTGCTCATCCTGCACGGTCGAGCTTGAGTGCTGCCCATCGCCGCCCGCGCGGCGCAGCTGCGAGACGAGTGCCGCGGCGCAGCTGCAAAACAGGCTCTGGGGTTACCATTGCCAAAGGGGCTCATGGCAGGGGCAATATCGGCCACCAGCTGCTCTGTTACCTCTGATAGATCATCAATCACCACATCAGCCTGCGGCAAGAGGTAGTGTGGGTTTTGGTCGGAGAGATGGAGCGAGCGGTAGTAGTCGTTCACTCGCTGGCGAAAGGCACCGATCTGCCGCGTCTCGAGTGTCACACCAGCCGCTGCCGCATGACCACCGCCACGTAGAATGACATCATCGGCAGCGCGCACTGCCCGCTCTGCCGAAAAATCGCCAAAGCTACGCGCACTACCCTGTTGCCGTCTCACCCCGCTCACCAAATGATGAAGACTGCATGCAGGTACGCCTCTACCAGCTGGATGCCACAATCCCAATCACGCCATGGTTCCACCCCTGCTGGCTGACGACGAGGACGGGGTCGGCGGCATAGTGCTTTGCCTGCTGGCAAGCTTCGTCGTAGATGGCCTGTTGGATGGCTTTGCGCTCGGTATTGAAGCGATCCAATTGCTGCGCCGCCTCAAGCGCCGCCAAACCATCGCGCGCTCGCAGCATATCGAGGGCATACTCAGCCGATGCCAATCGTCCTGCCGCATTCATGCGCGGGCCAAGACCAAAACCGAGCGTCCGAGCGGTAATCCGCTGGCTGCACACCAGCCACCGCCAGCAGTGCCTTGAGGCCAGGGCGGCGCTGCTTTCTCAGTACCTCGAGCCCCCAGTACACATTGGCGCGGTTCTCATTCTGGAGCGACACTATGTCGCACACCGTGCCCAGCGCTACCAAGTCCAGCAGCCACTTCTCGTAGCCAGCTGGAAAAACCCGGCAGCACCGTCTGCAGCGCCTGGACAAGCTTGAAAGCCACGCCCGCCCCACAGAGATCACGGAAGGGATAGTGGTGGTCGTCATATTTCGGATTAACCGTGGCAATGGCGGGTGGGCGAGTCGGTGCAATGTTGTGGTGGTCAGTCACCACTGTGTCAATGTCGTAACGCTCCTTGGCATAGGCAATTTCACGACAGAGGCTGCCGCAGTCCACCGTGACGATGAGCTGCGCCCCCATCGCCGCCACCTTGTCCACCGCACCTTTGGTCATACCATAACCCTCTACGAAGCGATTAGGAATAAAGGCTTCCACTGTGGCGAAGCCAAAGCTGGCAAAGGCATCGAGCAGCAAGGCCGTCGCACTGAGGCCGTCGATATCATAATCGCCATAAATCACAATGGTTTCGCGCCGCTGGTGCGCCTGCACTCAAGCGATCCACCGCCATCTGCATCTGGGAGAGCAGGAATGGATCGGGCTATAGCGTCATAATCGGGGTGCAAGAACTCCCTCAGCGGCTGCTCCCTGCAAGCCCCGCGCCGCTAATATCTGTGCAAACAAACTCATCAGAGCTGCACAGTATCCGCCGCTTGCTGGCCCTTTTGCTGCTGCGAGGATTTGATCACCATGCTCTGCAATTCTTTGAAGAAGATGTATTGTTTGTTCGTGTAATACATTTTGGTATTACCCTGTTTTTCGGCCATCAAAAAACCAGCTTTCTCGAGATTCTTAAGCTCGCGCTGGATATTGCCCGGGTCTTCTTTGATCAACTTCGCCAAGCCGCGGACGTGGGTGTGGAACCCGGATACTTAGCATAGACCACAATGATTTTGCGCCGCACCCGTGATGTAATAAACGTTTCTAACATGCTTTCCCTTTAGCGAATTCTCGCTTCTGTTATCTCTACTCAACTGTTGCTTTTTATTCTACACTTTTTGATGGTAATTTGGCAAGACCACCCACCAATTGATTGTGCGTTTCGTCTCTCGCAACTGCGACTCATCAACCATCCACACGACACACGTGTCTGCTTTTTATCATACCAGCTTTGGGCAGGGGCGGGCAAGATTGATGTGCACGTTTTGCACGCCGCCCAGATGAAGTAGCGACGGAGAGACGAGCCCTCTGCACTCTCGCGTGCTGTCGGGTATAATAAATCCCTATGCACTATTACGAAGTTGCGCCGCTCAAGATTATCCGCGCTACCAGCAAGAGCTTCACCTACCACTGGGCAGACGCACTACCACTGGGCCAGGTGGTACAGGTGAGCGTCGGCACGCAGCAGGTGGTAGGGTATCATCATGACGCGCACCAAAAAGCCGACGTACCCGACCAAGCCGCTTGATGCCATCAGTGCCACCGCCACCGCTGCCTGCTCCCCTATTAGCGACGAGCCAGTGGCTGAGCGATTATTATGCCACGCACTTCGCCACTGTGCTACAGACAGTGCTACCAGCTGGCATTGCTAGCAGCGCCGCGCGCCGCGCCGCCCTGCGAGCTCACCACCACAGCGCAACACGCCCATTTTCTCGCTTAATCCGCAGCAAGAAGAGGCCATTCGCACCATTCGCCAAGCCAGCCCCTGGCACAGTACTGCTCACGGTGTGACGGGAAGCGGCAAGACGGCGGTGTATATCGAGCTTGCGCGCCAGGCTGTGGCAGCGGGCCGGTCGGTGATTGTCCTCGTGCCAGAGATCGCCCCTCACACCCCAGTTGGTGGCGGAGTTTCGGCAACACTTTGCCGATATCATCCTCACCCACTCGCGCCAGACAGAGGCCGAGCGCCACCGCGCCTGGCTAGCTGCCCTGACGAGTACGCAGCCTCGGGTGGCAATTGGCCCACGCTCTGCCCCTCTTCTTACCGCTGCGGCAGCTGGGGTATATCATCATCGACGAGGCCCACGAGGCCAGCTACAAGCAAAGATAAGTCCCCCCGCTACTCGGCGCTACGGGCCGCGAGTGTACTGGCTCAGCAGCATGGCGCTACGGTCGTGCAAGGGTCGGCCACGCCATTGGTTAGCGAGCATTATCTGGCGCAAAAGCTAAGCGGCCGATCGCCACTCTACCGAGCAAAGCTCGGCCCGAGGCTACCGCTCCCACCATTGAGCTGGTCGACCTCACCCAGCGGAGCAACCTCACCCAGCATCGCTTTTTGTCGAATCAGCTTATCGCCGCCATTGATACCACACTTGCGGCGGATCAGCAGATCCTGCTTTTTCATAACCGCCGTGGCAGCGCCAATGTATCGCTCTGCACCAACTGCGGCTGGGCAGCCGAGTGCCCACACTGCTTTGTTCCCCTCACCCTCCACGCCGACCGTCACCAGCTGCAGTGTCATATCTGTGGCTACCCACCACAGTGCCAACGATGTGCCCCACCTGCCATAGCACTGATATCGTCCACCGCGGGATTGGAAACGAAACTCATCGAGGCAGAGGTGGCAGCGCGCTGGCCCCAGGCGCGTATTGTTCGCTTTGATGGCGACAGCAGTAACTACAAAGCAGCCTCGAGCAGCAATATCAAGCCCTCTATGATGGCACAGCCAATATTATCATTGGCACGCAGGTGGTAGCCAAGGGGCTCGACCCGCCGCAGCTGCGCACCGTTGGGGTCGTGCAGGCCGACGCTGGCCTGGCTCTCGCCCGACTACACTACCAACGAGCGCATCTTCGAGCTGCTTGCTCCAGTGGTAGGGCGAGTGGGCGCTGCTCACGCCACCACAGTGGTCGTGCAAGCGTATCAGCCCCAGCACCCAGTGATTCAGGCTGGCCTGGCTCAGGATTATACCGCGTTTTATCACCAAGCCTTTGGCCGAGCGCCGCCGTGGGCAGTTCCGCCCTTCGTCCACCCTGCTTAAGCTCACGTGCATATACAAGACGGAGGCAGCTGCCATCCCGCAACTAGCCAAGCACTCGCCCAGCAGATTCGCCAGCACCACCCCGTGGTCAGCATCCTGGCCCCATGCCCGCCTTCCACGAGCGGCTGCGCGATACCTACCGCTGGCAGCTCGTCATCAAAGCCGCCCAGCGCAGCGACCTCCTCGCCGTCATTGCCGACGTGCCAGCCAAGCATTGGCAGGTAGATATCGACCCGCAGTCTTTGCTGTAGGTAGATCTGACCACAATTATCTACCATCAAATTTTCGCAACCATACATCATTCTCGAGCTCCTGTAATAACTCACCGAACAAGAAAATATCTGAGGCCAGCGATAAAGCCAGCGGATAAGCTCTCTGCCATCTGGCCGGAACATTTTTCGGTGCGGTGAGTTATTACAGAGTGTTCGAGAGTTTTGCGATTTCGTCACACCCCCACTCGCCCACCCTCCCTCACCATCTGCTATAATAAAGCTAATGAAAAAAGACGCCATTATCACCCTACCCAACCCGCATTTGCGCCAGAAGTCGCAGCGGGTGCATGTTATTACCGACGAGACGCGCCAGCTGGTGGCCGACATGACCAGCGCCAGCATCGACTGGGAGAATTCCCGTCCACACGAGATCAGCGCAGCGCTGGCGGCAGTGCAGATCGATCGGCTGGAGCGAGTCGTCATTGTGCGCGAAGACTTCGACGACAAAGACAACCGCACCTTCATCCCCCTCATCAACCCAGAAATCGTCAAATACGAAGGCCAGCTGGTGAGTGATTATGAGGGTTGCCTGAGCGTGTCGGGCCGGATCTATGGTAAGTGCCACGCTACAGCCGCGTCCGGGTCAAGGCGCTTGATATCAATGGCAATACCATCCGCCTCAAGGCCGACGGCTTCTGGCGCGAGTGCTGCAACACGAGATTGACCACCGTAATGGCATCGTGTTTATCGACCACATCCGCGATGATACCAGCGCATTTTATCAGCTCGATGAGAAGGGCGAGCTCCAACCAGTTGATTATGACGAGTCATATCAAGACCAATCGTATTCTTTGGGACTGAAGACTTCAGCGCCATTAGCCCCTGCGCAGCTGCTGGAGCATAACTTCCCTGTTCGGCTGGTCATCACCAGCCAGACAGCGCGGGGGCGCGGCAAGCAACGTGTCAACCAGCAGTCAAACAGCTTGCCCTGGCGCATGCACATTCCAGTGTTACAACCCGCCAAACTACGTGACATCATCCCCGATATCCAAGCGCTCGGCCAGCCCGTTGGCGTGCTGGTGAGATCTCTGGCGACAGATGATCGACTGCTTCTCCCCAGGATTATCAACCTCCATCCATCACTCCTGCCACGCTATCGCGGCCCCTCACCGATCGAGAGCGCCATTGCCAATCGCGACACCACCACTGGCGTCAGCATCATGCAGCTCAGCGCTGCCATGGACGCCGGGCCGGTCTATGCGCAGCTCACCCACCCCTTGCGTGGCGACGAGCAGCAGCCTCGAGCTCTACAGCACACCAGGGCCAGCTTGGCGCGAGGCACTGGTGCAGCTCCTGCCCGCATCGTGAGTGGTAGCCTCAGCCCACACCGCAAGACGAGTCGGCTGCGAGCTACTGCCAGCTCCTCACCAAAGCCAGCGGCATCATCGACCCCACCCAGCACACCGCCGCAGCGGCCGAAGCAATGGTACGTGCCTACCATCACTACCCACGGGCTCGCCTCCAGCTGGGCGAGCGGCAGTATATCATCACCAGGCACACCGCACTGGCGCCTCGTCACTGCGCTCGATCCACGCTGCAGCGATGGCGCCTATCTCGTCATCGACCAGCTCATCGCCCCCAGCGGCAAGAGCTCAGCGCCGCAGCATTTTTGCGCGGGTATCGGGTGTGAATGGTGTAGATAGTAGTCTTGAATCACCAAGCTTTCAGCTCTCAAGGTCTTATACTCTCTTTGCGTTAGCTCACCTCCCCATCACTTCATCTCGTGTGTGTATCACAATCATCATGGATCTACCCTCTTGGCGCTCAAGGAGAGTGTAAAAGCAAGTTTAACCCGCAGCCAACACAATGCCTTGCCATCGCACCGAAAATGTTCCGGCCAGATCATAGAAGCAGCCTTTTCCGCTTGCCCAGTCGCTGGCCTCCAGATATTTTCTTGCGCGATGGCAAGCATTGCTGAGACAATCAAAGAAGCTAACCCGACACAAAACCCCTGCATCCACAGGGGTCATACGTGTTTTTACTTCGTCACCATCACTACGCAGCAAGCGCTACATCAGGGTCGGGGTGGCCACCCTCAAGCTCGTCTGGTGTATCACTGCTAACACCATCAACACTTTGAAATATACTTGTCAGACCTTCTTTTGTTAGGAATTTTTCTGGGTCTTGAGCCGCTAACTTCTTAAGGTTCTCAGCAGTCCGCGTAACGACATTTTCGTAATCTGGTCGATTTTTCTTTAACCATTTACCTTGTACATACTCAGAGAAGATTGCTAACTGACTAACTTCTTTGCCTTCTTGTCGAGCCTCTCTCTCTTGTTTCCTTCGCGCCTTGTGATAATCTTCATCATTCTCATAATCTAGTGCGTGGTCGTCAATCCATGCAGTGATAGCAGCAGCGTCATCCTCCATCAACGTCTCAAATTCTCTTAGTTGCGCTTCGCTTAAGCCATCACTCAGGATCGTTCCAACACAGCTGTAGAACATTTACATAACCTTCGCGAAACCGTTGCTGCACCTCTAACGGCCAGTCTGCTACACCAATTTCTTGCAAAAAATCATCATCTAGAATCATTTCTTTCAATTCCTCCTGCCCCTAGTATACCAAACAATCTGCCCCTCATACAATAAAAATGGCAAAATATGGTGTAATTTCCCTCAGCGGTGTGATTGACCTCTGTTACACCGCCTCATCCTGAGTGATTTGCGCTATTGTGCGCTCAACAGCTGGCCAGGTGGGGCAGCTGATGATACGGCTATCACGCTCGTCTGGGCATGGCTGCCACGGATATTCACCAAAGAGAATGGTGTGCACAATGCGGCGCATCGCAGGAGCTGGGCATTCATCATTCATCGCAAGAATGGTATTGAGATGCTTCGCGTGGTCGTCAATCAACACATTCGCACCAATGCGTTCACAGATGACGCTTTTGTCTTGTCGCTGCTGCTCGTTGAAATAACTGGTGTAGTGAATACCGTCGATACAGCCAGGAAGGTAGGTGTCGACCATCTGCTGTGTAATCGCTGCCAACTGATCTTCGCGCCGGCCAGTAACGATGTGGATACTGTGCTGTGCCGCCAGCGGCGAATTGCCGCTACTGCTGTTTCCTCTGGTGTGAGAGCTGCAAACTCATCAGACTGAGTATACGCCTCGACGCGTCGTGCCCTTCTGAGGGTCGTTAGCTACTCCCCAGTCATATGGCGTGCCATTATAATAATGCTTTGGTTCAGTGGCGCGGGTAAGTTCGCCCCCATATTGCTTTGTTATAGTGGCGCAAGATCGGTCCCACTGTCTCGACAATTACTTCATCGCAGTCTATCGCGATAACTAGCTGGTTACCACTATCTGGTCGTGTTGTATATTCCATATTAGGATTATACCAGCTTAGCTATTCATTGTATTGCGAAAGAGATCTTCCATTTTATGCTATGCGACTTGCGATTATAGCCTCACGCAGTGCTCACACTGCATCGCTCAGCTCATCAGCCTTCTTGGCTAGGTCGCCGAGGATAAGCGTGCGCTCGTCGCTCAGGATCTCGTCGAGGTGGGCAACCCGCTGCGACAGCCAGGCAAATAGCGCTGCGCTATCGTCCGTCTCTGGCGGCGCATTAGCTCATCAAGGTCATCGTCCGACAAGCGGCTAATGACCTCCAGCCCCACCCGCTCGTAGAGCGTGTTATTCACCTCCCGCAGCAGCGCTGCCGAGTCGCGCGTTGTAATCCCAAGGCGATCGAGATCGTGTTGGGTGATGAGAGATGAAAAGGGGTTGTCGTCATCTATTGGGAGGGGTGCTGCACTCATGATTTTCTACCGCTAGGCTGCGCTATCCTGTCGGCTCTCTCGTGCTTGCTTGGCTTTGAGATACGCCTGTTTAATCGACTCAAGGGCGCTATCCGCACTTTTCCATTGTTCGTGCTTCTAGCGTGCTCAGGTATAGACCGCTTGCTTTGGTGCTGCCGGCCTTCTTCTTGGAGCCAGCCTCGCACATTTTGCTGTATCGCTGTGCGGGTGTTTTTGATGAGCCCGTCAATATCTACCTCTACACCATTGAGGTCAGCCTTTCTCATCTCTGCCCACAAATCATATTCACCAAGCTGTATCTTGCTTCTTGCTATTTGCTCCATCTGGCGCATTTCATCGCGCGAAAGCGGGGCATCCTCTTGCGTGTTGATTGCCTCGGCGACAGTTTCGAGTTCTTCGGTGGGTGCTTCATCGTTAGCGGGAGGCTGCTCTGCACCAGCTGGGAAATTGATAACCTCAGCTAGCTCAGCTTCTGGCTCGCCTTCACCACGATGAGCAGCTTTATCGTGGCTCGTCACGACTGGTTCACCTGGGTCGTTGCCCCTCTAACAACTCCCCTACTGCCTCTGCAAGTGCAAAAGGGATCTCCTGTATTAGCAACTGGCCTCTCTTGTGATGGCGTGTGCGGCTGAGTAGCTTTGGGCCTCGGTATCAACTGCTACTGGTTGTTCTTTAGCGCTTCACCATTAGACGCTTTTCTTTGGTAAAGGAATGGTCTTTTGAGAGGAAGGTTGGGCGTTGGTTTTGATCTGGCACTTTCTGGCTAAACCAATCTTTCACAGCCCATATTGCTTTTTGGGCCATATGCAGAGCAGTCTGTGCCCGATGTATCAATCGGTCTTTTTCCCCTCACTTGTAGCCGCTTTAATAGCTGCTGCGCGATTCTCCTCAACACTGCCATCAACTTCCTCGTGTTGGCCTGTTGTAGTTGCTTCGGCTTGTGCTGCTTCTGCGAGAGGCTGGCCCTCTGTCGCTACAGAGGTGGCTTGGTGAGAGTCTGGCGACCCAGCCGCACGTCAAGTGCTGCCTGGAGTGCTGCGAGTGCCCGGTCGCGCGTGTCTTTGAGCTGCGCTGCATCTTCGTGCGAGAGGTGTAGCTGCATCAGCTCACGCGCCGTCATGCTCAGCGCACTGCGCTTGCCGCCTCACCCTTCATGCGGATCGCGTCCATGGCGGAACCGCTAGCCATAATCTCTGGGCAGTGCGGTCTGTCAGCTCACTCACCTGCGCTTCGAAGCCGGTTGGTTGTGGCGCTTGCTCACTCGTCGAGACTGGCACAGGAGTATGCTCTGTCTGAGCTCCACTTTGGGTCAATTCTTGGCTTGGAGTAGCGGCAGGCTGTGCGCCCTGATTGCGCGCATCAAGCGCTTGCTGCAGGGTGGCAAGCGCATCGCTCCGCACCGCCTCCAGCTGGGCAATCCCCTCCGCCGAATATGGCAAGATCGCCTCATGCGCAATCCTGCTCTGCACCGCAATGTCTGCCATACCTTATAAATACCGCATCCGTCGCCGACTCGGCTGCGTTGATTTCTTGAACCTTCTCGTCAGTCAGCGCCACGACCTCTGCTTGCACGCGAGCAATGGCTGCGTCCTCACCAGTACGTTGCTCTTGCTCAGCTGGTGGGGTTTGCTCAGGAGTTGGGGTTTGGTTTTGCTGCGCTTCGGCTTCATTTCGCGTGGAGCTTTCTATCACCGGTAGAGCAGGAGATGGCTCCTGCTTATTACCTACTGTAGTAAGTATGGTATTTGGCATCTCCACTGCAAGATCTTTTTGTTTCTGGTATTACAGCCTCAGAAAGAGTGAGGGTATGGTATCTTTGTCTCTTCTTCCAGCTTTCTCGGATCTATTGGTCGAGGAATCTTTGTTGCCATGTCAAAAGCAAAGACTGGTGCTGCACAGAGGCTGCAAAACGATTGATAGCCTGTTTGCGCCTTCGAGCTTTTTGCGTACTTATCAGCATAAGGGAGTTTACCTTTTTAATATAATATTGCTCATTATTTGTGACCTTTATCTCTCTTCTACGCCTATCTAGAGACTCGACTATCCGATCACTTAAAAATATTCAGTCGAGAAGGACTTGCTTCTTGCTTCGATGACTGTGAATACTCAAATGTTCCATGCGTCATATTTTTGATCGTCTCATCGATCGGCAACAGCATAACACTGTCATGCATGGTGTGTTGATCTTTTTTTGCTGGTTTTTTAGTTCTTTCAACAGGAAGTGTGTCGCCACTTGGTGACTTAAGTTGCAGCTTAGCATCTCCCTGCGAGCGATACACTATACTCATCATATCTCTGTGCCATACTACCCGTCCTAATTTCTTTCCTTATACATTCTGCCCACATCCTACCACAACAGAGGTAATGTGTCAATGAGGGAGATACCCCAATCTCAAAAAACCCGCCATCACCCCATAGCGAGTTTTATACACCATTAGTAAAAACAGAGTTACCACTCAATATAAATACACCGAGATTCTGCACTATAAAGTACTACCCAGCCCACTATTGCAGCGTACGCTTCACTAGCTCGCGGGTGAAGAACTCGAGAGTGTCGCCAATCTCGAGCTGGAGCTTCTTGCTGGTCGTGAGGTTGAGGCCACAGAGCTCACCCTCAAAGACTTCCTTGGCTTTCTGTTGCTGGCGCTGCACGCTGGCCACGGTGACTTCGGCAATTTGCTCCTCGCCGCGCATCACACGGGCCAGTAGCCCTGCCGTCACCTTACCCTTTGTCACCTGCCCACCGGCGATTACCGCATCGCGCATCGTCCGGAAAACACCCTTAATCTCTAGCTGGCCAATTTCCGTCTCCACCACCTCTGGTGCGAGCATTGCTTCCATGCTGCGACGTGCGTCATCAAGTAGCTCATAGATCACTGGTAGCGGCGCACCGTCACTTTGTCACGCATTGCCAGGCGCTTGACAGCTGGTGGCAAGTCGACGTTAAAGCCGTAGATAATTGCATTACTACTACCGGCCAGGCGCACATCACCTCGGTAATGTTACCCACGCCGTGGCCAATAATCCGCAGGTGATCGCCCCGCCCGTCTCCACCAGGCGCAAGCTATCCATCACCGAGGTAAGTGACCCCTGTACATCGGCCTTGACGATGACGTCAAACCCTGAGCATCGTGTTTCTGCGTCATCAGCTTGAGCAAGTCAGCACCAGTCACATTGGTGGTGGCGGCATTGCGCGCTTGGTCGAGCTTAGCCTCTGCACGCCAGGCGAGCTTCCTTCTCATTCTTGACCACCGTGAAGATATCACCAAACTGTGGCAGTTCCTTAAAACCTGTCACTGTCACCGGCGTGGCGGGTGTGGCTGTCTTGATGGCCGCGCCAGTGTAATCGAGCAGTACGCACTCTTGCCATGGCCTGCCCCGCTACAAGGAAATGCCCCGGTGCCAAGCGGCCCTGCTCGATGAGTAAATTTCATTACCGAGCCGCGGCCCTTCTCCATATGCGCCCTCAATAACGAGCCCCTCGGCTGGCACATCCGTGTCGGCGCGGAGTTCTTCCATGTCGGCCACGAGCAGGATAGTGTCGAGCAATTTATCAATATTCTGGCCAGTCTTGGCACTAATCGGCACCATATCGGTATCGCCGCCCCACCCTCAGGGTTGAGGTGGTGCTCACCAGCAGCTGCGCCTTGACCATATCAGGGTTGGCCGTGTCTTTGTCGATCTTGTTGATAGCAACGATAATCTTGGCATTGGCATCGCGCGCAAAGCGGATTGCTTTCCACCGTCTGCGGCTTCACGCCGTCATCGGCTGCCACAACAATCACCACCATATCGGTCAGTGCGGCACCATGCTGGCGCAGCGCCGCAAAGGCTTCGTGACCAGGGTGTCGAGTAACGCTCACGGTGCGGCCATTCCGTTCGGCTTGGTAGGCACTGATGTGCTGGGAATACCACCAGCCTCACCAGCAACCGTCTTCATCTCGAGGATAGTATCGAGCAGCGTTGTCTTGCCGTGGTCGACATGCCCCATCACCGCCACAATTGGCGGGCGTGGCACCGCATTGCTCGATGGCTTGTGCAGGTGCTGCGTGGCGTGTTGCTCAGCGGCTTTGCGCTGCAGCGTCACCGCAAGCCCAGCTCCTCCACGATAATCTCAGCAACTCAAAAATCAATCCGCTGATTGATCGTTACCGTAAAGCCTATTCTTGAAGAGTCGCGAATCAGCTTCGTGACCGGCAGATTCAGGGTTTGGGCCAGCTCACCAACAGTGATCGAATCGGCAATGACCAACACTTTTTCAGACTGACTCATATACACACTCCTTTCTGCCGGCCACAGCCGGTCATCTTTTTGTAATTTACTAGTTATTTTTCTTGTCGGCGAGGCTTAGGCTCACTTTTGTGCGCATCTTTGTCGATGTCGAGAATGACAAAACTCTTGCGCTCATTGAGGGTAAAGACCTTCTCTGGGTCGGCACCGCCGCTGCCCAGCTCACTCACGTGCACCAGCGCTTCAACTGCTGGGCTAATCTGGACAAAGGCACCATATGGGGTAATACGCGTGACTGTACCCTCAATGGTCTGGCCCTCGGTGAATTGATCCACCTCATCAAGCCATGGATCCTTGGTGAGCTGCTTCATACTCAAGCTCAGGCGATCTTTGTCGATGCTGATAATCTTCGCCTCAACGCTCTGACCGACCTTGACGTAGTCGGCCGGGTTGTTGACGCGCTCCCAACTAATCTCTGAGATGTGGATGAGCCCCTCGATCCCTTCGACATTTACGAAGACGCCAAAGTCTACTACGCCAGTCACCACACCCTTGACGGTGTCGCCAACCTTGAGCTTCTCAAAATGGGCAGCCAGGCCGTCCTTGATGGCTTCTTTTTCGCTAAAGATCAGCTTGTTGGCCTTGCGGTCGCAGTCGAGGATGCGCACCTTGAGCGTCTGGCCCACCAGCGTGTTGAGCCGTGCCAAGATCTCATCCTTATCGGCACCGCCCACCCGTGGGTAGTGTTCGGCCGACAGTTGCGACACTGGCAAAAAGCCCCGCACGCCTTCGTACTCAACCAGCATACCACCACGGTTAGCGTCGTATGGCGCCACCTCGATGATCTCGCCGGCATCCAGCTTGGCCATCGCTTCTTCCCAGCCACGGTCCTTGGCTGCTTTGCGCAGGCTCAATAGGCTATAGCCATTCTCGAGCTCGCTATCTACCACACTGGCCGTTACTTCATCACCAACTGCTAGCGTCTTAGCCGGGCCAATCTCGCGCCGTGGCACATAGCCAACCCCCTGTGGGCCTAGGTCTACTAATACATCTCGTTTGCGCACGATAATACGCGGCCAGTTACGACCTCGCCGGTTACTAGTTGCTTGACGCCGTCGCCAGCGAGCAAATCATCCATTGTTAAGGCTTGTGTTGCCATAAGTCTTGGTACAGACTCCTCTTATTAATTATATTGTGAGACACGTCGCCATATCGCGACGCACCATTCCTCTGTATTATACACAAAGTCGCTGCAAGCGTCAAAACCCATGCATTTAGGTCTCATCTCTATGAATAGTTGACTTAAGCGGATAATTGGCACAGCCAATCCATCACTCTAAAAATGTTCTGGCCCGATGAATCACAAAGCCTACTCTGCTCTCACAATCGCTGACCCTCAGATATTTTCTTGTGAGATGGTACTCAAAAACTATTACACCGTCATATACACAACGATGCCATAATCACAACAGGTATATTATCCTCCCCCAAAACAATTACCCCTGCATCACACAGGGGTAGGCATAGCGTTGTCAATGAAACAATGGTATACTTTACAGCGCGGGTGTGCGCGACTTGCGATAAGCTAGTGCTACGCCAGCTAGGCTACTCACCGCCACAACGGCTGCCAGGCTCTCGGCCGGGCCAGTTTGCGGCAAGGCGCTCACCTGCTGGATAGATTGAGTTTGCGAAGGAGTGCTGGAGCTAGTCGAAGGCGTTGCAGCAGGCGTGCTTGAGCTTTTGAGACTGAGTAGACTGAGTAGATTGGCTGGCTTTCGCGTAGTCGTGCTCGATGCACCGCTGGTTGCAGTTGACGTGGTGTTTTTCTTGTCTTGCGACTGAGTTTCTTTCGTCTCTTTGCTCTTGCTGGCCTCTGTTGATTTGCTGTTAAGGCTATCGACTAGTTTGTCGTTGGCGCTCTTATTGCTCTGGGTTGATTCCTTTTTCTTAGCGTCAGTGGTGGTAGTACTTGCCACTTGCCGGGCGCTGCTGTTGTGGCTATTCTGACGATTAAGACCCCGCCAACCAGTGCGAGCGTCAGCACTGTCCTGACGACGACGTATCCGATATTGATCCTTGCTGTTTACTGCCAAACCTTCGTTTACGTTACTCTTTCTATTATACCGTAATCGATCACAAAACGCAACGCACGAGCTATACAAATCACCCATCACGCCGCGCCTCTCGCTCCACTCTTCTCAAAGCCCACCACGCATCGATACTTCGCACCACCCACTCAGGGCATCGCGAGCGCGCTGCTACACTAATCGCGACACGTACAATACACGAACAAATCATAATCCCTACCTCTACAAATCATGCGAAGTAATCATTGTTTCGCTCGCTGGTTCGCATGCCGATAGACGTGTCTATATCGCCACCACGTATGCCAATCGATCAGCTCATCCCTCACCTCACCAGCACGCCCATGCGTTGGGCCCCTGCGCCACTTTCTTTTCGCTCAGCAATCATTTTCATTGGCACCACCCAAAGCCGCACGGTTTATTATGATCCGCACGATGCCCAGGCCACTGCCTATCTCCGAGTATGGCCATACGCTCCTCGGGCACTGCGGCTATGCGCGCGATGTGCAGCATTGCTATGGAGCGCGCAGCGTGGAATGCTGCCGAGTTGGAGCTGGCTGGCAAGTGACGGTCGACGACGAACTCATCGAATCTGCGCTCGACACCCTACCGCGACTGGCTCACGCCCGTTCGCAATGCCCACACTGCAGCGCGACTCATTTGCAGCGCAGTGACGGCACATACACCTGCCTGCCTGCTTCCACCCACTGGCACACCAACAGCACCACCACCTGCCAACTTCGGCGTTATGTTGTAAAAAGCACTATGATATAACTCGGCCTTATTGTCGCAGTAATTCTCGCACACTGCCCGCCACTTTGCCCTCACGAACACAATGCGAGAGAATATCTCCCAAAAACAAATCTCTCATGCTTACATTGAAAGCTCGCTGTAGCAACTGGTTTTCACGCGCGACTAGACAGAGTGACACCCGCCTACCTCGTTTGGTGTCCAGCCTTCACTCTCAATCTTCACATTAGCCCCTTTCTCTGTGTCGAGGCTAACCCTTTCACACCCACCGCACCAAGCTTAAGGGTCAATTCATTATGACCAAACACACTCTACAGCCATAGCAGCAGCGCAAAACCACCATAAAAAGCCGCAAATCCCCAACACATTATTTCCAAAAACACCTCCCGGATTAGTGGGAGGTGTTTTTATGCGATCTGCGTTACCTTTAGGCGGCGAGCGCAACGTCCGCTTGTGGAGCAGCCGCGGTAGCATCATCGGCCTTTTTGGTGCGGCGGAGATTCGGCGCCCCTTAGCGCCAGCCACGCGAGCGAGTTGTGGGTTGGCTGCAAAGTCTGCCGGTGCTGGCCATTCTGCTGCCCTTGGCGCCAATCTTGGCGTAGAAGTTAGGGTCTTTAGAGATGTTTTTGCGCAGCCTTCAGGCCGCCAGCTTTTTGTTCCCGCCATAGGGGTTACTCCTTATTTATATATTTACCGAGAGGTACGTTGCCAGTGTAGGCTAGCAAATCCTCGCTACATACCATATATGATATGTATCATGATTTAAATATAGTATACTGTATATGTTTTGGTCAACGTTTACATGAGCATTTTCAGATTGCATTATTGGTATTGCATTTAAGACGCCTATGCTATATACTAAGTATTAGCTTTGGTTTGGGTCGTTTCCACCAAGGTCCACCACAACAATTCTCGTTTGCTGCGAGATTCGAGAATGAAAAACAACCCTGCGCATACAGGGGTTGTTTTTGGTATCTGTATAGATCCTCTATTCTTTTTGAGACTAGGTCTCTTTCGCTTACATAGGACGAGTATAAAGTAGGCCTCTACTACCTAGTTAGGTGCACGACGCTGCACACGTCGACCCTCTAACACTTTGAGAAATAGGTATCAGTATCATTCCTCAGCTTTCTTATTCTTAGATCCAACCACTCCGTCCATACGCCACGGCCAATCTGGCTAACAGTACGAGGTCGAGAAGGATCATTACGCCACTCTTCAGTGCGGCTATGATGCCGCTGAGACGCTTCGTACTGCACAAGCTGTGGGTGAAGTATATTCATAACATTCATAGAATATGGCGATGCATTGCCCTGGGCTGGCTGATTCTCATTGCTGCCATCATCCACTGCTGTACCTACTCCAAAGACCCCTATTGCATCAGGTGTACTAGTCAGCGCAGCCCGATGATTCCGTGGGTCAGGGAGCGAAACGACTGGCTCGCCCAGCGTGATAAATCGCATATCTGCAAGGTGCGACATATCAACCAAACTCATCTTGAGTGCATAGCCCTCTGCTTTGCGTGGTATAGGCCCGCTATCGCTCTCGTCACAGAGATATAGAAGTGCACGATTGTGCCGCATACTTACTGTTAGTGCATAGGGTGACTGTGCATCGTACATTGTACAAATGATATTTTCATCAGGCTGTGGCAATAGGCTGCTTCTCGCGCAACATCGATCTGCGTACCATCTATACCACCCACAAGCATCTCTTGCCCGTATGGGTTGCCTCCTACTGGTGGCTTGAGTATTCGCTGGCGTCTTGCAATCTCCCTGTCGTAATATAATACATCAGCAGGCCGCATGGAATGCTCACTATAGTGATTTTTGGTTGATGGTGGTCGTTGCTCTGTCATAAGAACACCCTTTTTGTTATGGTTATTACATCATCACTGCATTGCCATCAAGATATTCATGACCCACCAGCGGTAGTGCCCTCACCATCTCAAGATACTCCAAGTCGCAGAGCAAGCACCCTCTCTAGCGATTATACAATAGAATGGTACATTTGTACGAAAAACGTTCTGAATTTTATAGAAAAATGCACCTACTTTAGCAATTTGCAGCAGCAAAAACCAGCCTCATCTCTGTGATAGGCTGGTTTGTGCTCATTTCAATTAAAAATAACGCTATTCCTGCTCGACTTCTTCTGCTAACTTCAGTGCCTCAAGCCCTTCTAGCGTCCAGCCAATCGTAACCAAGCGTTCGTGCCGCTTCTTCTGTCTTGCCACCCTCATAGCTCTGGCTGGCTTGCTCCAGCAAATATTCTGGATCACACTGCATTGTATTCACTAAGAGCTTCAGCGATAGGTGGGTATGATTCAGCGTGTTTGACTCGCATGTTGCTTCTCCTTGTTTTTGTTACTTAGACACTCCATATAATACTCTCTCTCTGGATTTTGCAAGCAAGTAGCAAACTTCGCACCTATGACCACTGTCGAATCCGTTACTTCCCAACCTCTGTTACATCTCACCGACAAAAAGACACCAGCATGTTGATGAAAGTAGCAACGCGTGACCAAAGTATCGTCCGGTATATTAGTATCACATTCTCAGCAAATCATACTGGCAAGCATCAAGTCATTAATAAAAATCGTCTCCGAAGATAAAAGCCACCCTATTCGGATGGCTCTTATATAATTCGGCACCGTGCTAGTTTCCCACTAAAAGCAGTATAATCGCCGCTGGGGAGCTTAACTTCTGTGTTCGGAATGAGAACAGGTGTTTCCTCCTCGCCATGGGCACCGAAGTGGGGGTTTAGACGCTTGGTTCCGATATATTTCCTCGGTGGGCAAACCCTGCTTCGATGTCCATCTGCACGGTATGGTAATGAACGTATCAACGATTGACAGTGGTGATATACACCAATCACTAGTTAAGTCTCACCTCATCCACGCTACCAATGCAAGCATTAGCGTCGTAGACAAGGACATAAAAAGGCAATGGGGCGATTAGTATGCTTCGGCTCCATGCATTACTGCACTTCCACCTTGCACCTATCAACGTGATCGTCTTTCACGGCCCTCATAGGGAAATCTAATCTTGAGGTCAGTTTCGCGCTTAATATGCTTTCAGCGCTTATCTGGTCCGCACATAGCTACCGGACAATGCAGCAGGTGGCTACAATCCGTACACCAGAGGTGCGTCCACCCCCGGTCCTCTCGTACTAGGGGCAGATCCTCTCAAATTTCCTAACGTCCATACCGGATATAAACCGAACTGTCTCACGACGTTCTGAACCCAGCTCGCGTACTCACTTTAATCGGCGAACAGCCGAACCCTTGAAGGTGCTCCCCTCCAGGATGTGATGAGCCGACATCGAGGTGCCAAACAGCGCCGTCTATGTGAACTATTGGGCGCTATAAGCCTGTTATCCCCTAGGGTAACTTTTTATCCGTGTGCGCTGTCGTTCCCACATACATTGTACAAAGTACATACAGCGGGTCACTTGCTCCGACTTTCGTCTCTGCTTGGATTGTAGTCCTCACAGTCAAGCTGGCTTGTGCGCATACACTATCACTTCGATTTCCATCCGAAGTTAGCCAACCTTTGAACGCCTCCTGCTACCTTTTAGGAGGCAACCGCCCCAGTTAAACTACCCACCATACACGGTCCCTCATACCGGATAACGGCACAAGTGAGATCAAGATCACAACAAGGTTGGTATTTCACATTGCGACTCCACAAATACTAGCGTATCTGCTTCGCAGTCTCCCAACTATGCTACACATGTTGAAACCCGGATCAATGTAAAGCTGTAGTAAAGCTCCATGGGGTCTTCTCGTCCTGGTATGGACAGACAGCATCTTTACCGCCAATGCACTTTCACCGAGTCCTTCGCTGAGACAGTGCCCACATGATTACTCCATTCGTGCGGGTCAGAACTTACCTGACAAGGAATTTCGCTACCTTAGGACGGTTATAGTTACCGCCGCCGTTCACTGGGGCTTCAGTTCGCACCGTAAAGCACTCCCCTTAACCTTCCAGCACCGGGCAGGAGTCACCCCCTATACATCCACTTTCGTGTTGGCAGAGAGCTGTGTTTTTGATAAACAGTTCCGTGGGCTCTTTTGCTGCGGCCCCCACATCGCTAGATGTGTTGAGCTTCAGTTCAAAGCTTGGTTCTATCTCAAGAAGAATTGATGTATTAAGATACTCTTTAACCACACCTTTAGAGCTATGAACTGACAACATATCCACCGAAGTGGGGGCAGACCTTATTCCGAAGTTACGGTCGCTGTATTGCCGAGTTCCTTAGCGAAGGTTCTCTCGTAAGCCTGAGTCTACTCGACTCGAGCACCTGTGTTGGTTTGCGGTACGGGCGGCATATACCACGCGTATGTCTACTTTTTCTTGCCAGCGCCTTTTCCAGAATCGTCACCCAGAAAAGGGTAACTTTCACTCCCTTCGTGTTCCCACGAGGTTGGACGGATAAACCATGAATCCGCTCCGGATATCTCGCCGTGAATAGCATACAAGTATATACCGGTTCAGGAATATTAACCTGATGTCCATCGCCTACGCTATGCGCCTCGGCTTAGGCCCGACTAACCCTGAGATGATTACCATGGCTCAGGAAACCTTGCTCTTACGGCCGAGAGGATTCTCACCTCTCTTATGGTTACTCATTCCAGCATTCTCACTTCCTACCGCTCCACAACACTTACAATACTGCTTCACTGCCGATAGGAACGCTCCTCTACCACTGTATGCAAAGCATACAATCCATGTCTTCGGTATTACGTTTTTAGCCCTGTTACATTTTTCCACGCAAGATCTCTTGACTAGTGAGCTGTTACGCACTCTTTAAATGAATGGCTGCTTCTAAGCCAACATCCTAGCTGTTTAAGAAATCTCACCTTGTTTCCCACTTAACGTAAATTTAGGGACCTTAGACGATGGTCTGGGCTGTTTCCCTTTTGAGCGACGAACTTAGCTCCGCCGTTCTAACTGCCATGATTCCACAGTCGGTATTCGTAGTTTGTTAAGGGTGGGTACCGTGCCAGCCCCAGTCCTTTACAGAGCTCTCACCCCGACTGCTACCACATGACGCCAGTCCTAAAACTGTTTCGAGGAGAACCAGCTATCTCCGAGTTCGATTGGCATTTCACCGCTAACCACAAGTCATCCAAGCACTTTGCAGCGTACCCTGGTTCGGCCCCTCCACGACGTGTTACCGTCGCTTCAGCCTGCTCATGGTTAGGTCACCCGGTTTCAGGTCTAATCCTGTGCACTCATTCGCCCTATTCAGGCTCGCTTTCACTGTGGCTCCGCCAATTGGCTTAACCTTGCGCACGAAATTAACTCGCTGGATCGTTCTACAAAAAGCACGCCGTCACCGGACAAGCCGGCTCCGACCCCTTGTAGGCACACAATTTCAGGATCTATTTCACTCCCCTCCCGGGGTTCTTTTCACCTTTCCATCACTGTACCAGTTCGCTATCGATCGTATATATATTTAGCCTTGGCTGGTGGTCCAGCCGGATTCAATCAGGGTTTCTCGTGACCCCGACCTACTCGAAACACCACTATACAAGGTCAGCGTTGTTTTCGCATACGCGGCTTTCACGCTCTTTGACCAAGTATTCAAACTTGTTCTGCTAACCACGCCGATTTTTTACCTTACCTACCGGTGATAGCCAGTAGTCGCAAACCAGATAGCTCGATTTATAACAATCAAGTGCTCTGGCTTGGTCATCATGATATTTCACAACCCCTTTTAAGCTATTCGGTCTATCAACTTATTTGCCTAAATAAACAGGGCAAAAACTTATAAAGGTTTGGGCTGTTGCGATTTTCGCTCGCCACTACTTTCGCAATAGTTATTTACTCTCTTTTTCCTCATCCTACTAAGATGTTTCAGTTCAGATGGTTCCTGCTCGCTGCGTCTATGTATTCAGCACGTGGCAACATGACATGACTCATGCTAGGTTTCCCATTCGAAAATCTCCGGATCACAGCTTGTTGACAGCTACCCGAAGCTTATCGCAGTCTTCCACGTCCTTCATCGGTAATATACGTCTAGGCATCCATTGTGTGCCCTTGAGTACTCTTTTTATGCATTGACTTAACTAGCAATTGGTATAAACCAACTGATAGTGCCGTCAATCGTTATTTCTCTTTACATCACTAAATTGTTAACTGCATGTGTCTCGTTGCTAGGCACACCCGCGAACATCACTAGTATGATGTCTGTCTGTCTGTGCTCAAACTCGCAACTTTGTCTATTCTACCACTCTGGTCTCACCCTGTGTAAAGTAGCTGTCGTTGTAGTTTTGGCAATGATTATTGTACCCACTCATCATTACCCTCTTGCCAGAGGTTCGTTACCGAACATGCGCTCACTGGACTTAAGTTTACACGAATCATCGGCGTTTGGCAAAGGCTTTTTGGGCGATTTTTGCGTAGAAAAATATTATTCTTGATGAGCGCTCGCTCGATTGCATCTTGCGATCAGAGGTGGAGATGCCGACAGCAGCCTTTGCGCCACGATGGAATGGCTGATCGCTCGCAAAACGCATTGCTATTGCTTGGCATATGCTTCGCATTGCGGCATTGCCGCTCAATGAGCAGCTGTTTTTAGAGCACAACTTGCGTAGCATATCTCGATTACCCTCGTATCCTCTCTACATCTCCAATGGTCCAATAAAGCGCGGGGTTACTTAGCCACTTTCAACTCTACGCTAGAAGCTCATATTTAGTGAATATTCAGCTCCTTATCATACCCCAAAGGAGAATACCGCACACAAAATACACATCAACAAATATTACTCATGAAAAACACCCGCTCATACATGAACGGGCGATTAACTACAACTGCGAGTGTGACACACTCCAAAGGGTTCGTATACGGAGCTTGTGGTGGGCGCTGAGGGACTCCGAACCCCGACCCTCTCGGTGTAAAACGAGATGCTCTAGCTAACTCGAGCTAAGCGCCCGCATGCTGTGATGCCACATTGCTTATCTGGTGGGCGATGGAGGACTTGAACCACCGACCTCGTCATTATCAGTGACGCGCTCTAACCAGCTGAGCTCAATCGCCCCTACACCATCAAGCAAAAATTGGTGGAGTGGGATGGACGTGGCCCATACCACCCCATGCGAATGGTGGAGATACAGGACTCAAACTCTGGACCCCTGCTTGCAAAGCAGGTGCTCTAATCAACTGAGCTGCATATCCCCGCGTTCGTTCGCGCACTCTGTCGCTGAACCTGTTCCATATTAGCATAGATTTTCGCCAGTACAAGAGTATACTAGATATTATGCAATATACATTTAATTGGGGATCGTTCTTCATCGGTACACTTATCTTGATCGTTGGTGGCTGTATTGTCGTATGGCACCGCCAGTTGTCTGATATGTTTTAGCGATGACATTGGCAGCCACAGCCGCTACCAGATGTGGGGGTTGATCGGCTGCGGGCTGGGCCTGCTTGTCGCGACTCATCTCGCATGATATGATCCCTGCGAGCGTTTCTTGGGCTGTTCTTCACTTTAGCTAGAGAACCTCGCTGAGAGGCGATGAGGAGTGCTATGGCGCTCCTTTTTGGTTACTAGCATCTTTCGCTCTGTCCTATCGTAGAATAATATTCGTTTGGCCTATTCTTCTTATGATATATAGCTTATCTCGCATCTGGATATCCGAAGAACTGCATCCATAGGAATCGCTCTTTTATCTATAACCGGATCGAGGATTAGCACAAAGTACCCAACAACGACTCAACCGTTATAACACCGCTTGAAAAGAAACTAATCACATAAGACAGCCCTCACTCATCAGTAGCCAGGCGTTTGTTAACCCCGCATCATCCACTCTTATCGAAGTATTGTTGTATTATCTTCTCTTACAAAAATAGCCCAGTGACCTGGGCTATCTCTTAACAACTTAGTTGTGCAATCCTCATCTCGTCACTTTGGTGTAAGCTTTGTCTCACCCCGAAGGATTACCTGTAACATGTAAGCTCAGCGCATTTACAGAGACCGACTCTAAGCTCCGTAGCGATTACTCGCTATCAGGCATTCATACTCCCTAGAAAGGAGGTAATCCATCCGCACCTTCCGGTACGGACACCTTGATACGACTCTCAATTCAATCATACTGCACCTTAGGCCGACGAATCGGACCGTGCTGGTCGTTCGTCGCTGCGCATGGTTTGACGGGCGGTGTGTGCCTACCAAGACCCGCGGGCGTATTCACCGCAGCTTTGCGTTGATCTGCGATTACTAGCGATTCCGACACATGCAGGCGAGTTTCGTAGCCTCCATCCGAACTGAGACGTAAGCTTTTTGATGCGATTTGCTCCACCTTGCAGGCTTCGCTGCGCATTGTACCAGCTTTCATTGTATCGTAAGCGCCTGAGCCCAGGACGGGCGGGCAATACTGACCTGACATCATCTCTTCCTCCCCGTTGCCGGGGCAGTCCAATCAGCTAAATCCAAACAGTTGGTAAGGGCTCGCTGCCTGATGGACTTAACCAAACATCTCACGACACGAGCTGACGACGGCCATGCAGCACCCGTCACAGGGTTCCGACACAGTCCACTTCTCGCAGACCTTCCCTGGATGTCAAGCCACGGTAAGGTTCTTCGTTTATCATCGAATTAAAGAACACTGATCCACCGCTTGTGCGGGTCCCTCGTCAATTCCTTTATGTGGCCTTGCGGCCGCACTCCACGGCGGGATACTTAACGCGTTAGCTTCGCTACCGAGGCCGTTGACACCTCCAGCAGCCAGGCATCCATCGTTTACGGCGTGGACCACCGCGTATCTAATCCGGTTCGCTCCCCACGCTTTCGTGCCCAGCGTCAGAAATGGTCTCAGTCACCTGCCCACGCCATTGGTGTTTCCTTCTTATATCTACGGATTTCTCCACTACACAAGAAATTCCAGTGACCTCTACCACTCTCGAGTTTGCGGAACTGAATAATAGTCTGTATGGTTGAGCCACCAGGTTTCACTGTCGCAACAAAACCGCGCGCAACTCTTTTACGCCGTCATGCCAGGATAGCGCTCCGGATCCTGCCGTGGCGACCGCGGCTGCTGTGGCGCGTGGTTAGCCGATCCTTATTCATAAGTTACCGCCATATTCCTCACTTATAAAAGCAGTTTACAGCACATGCGCCTTCATCCTGCACGCGGCGTTGCTCCATCAGGCTTTCGCCCCATTGTGGAAGATTCCCTCACTGCTGCCTCACTCGCAGGAGTCTGGGCCGTGTCTCAGTCCCAGTCTGGGCTGATCGTCTCCTCAGACCAGCTACAGGATCGACGTCGGCTTGCGTGCCTTTACCTCTGCTAACCACTCGTCCGCGCGGGCCACTCCCAGCGGATAAATCTTTAATCCGAGATCATATGCGGTATGGTAGCTACGCCAATTCTTCGGGCAGTTATCCCTCACTTTGGGGTATGTGTCCCACGCGTTACTCAGCTAGTCCGCCGCTCGCCGCCAAGTAGTAAACTACCGTTGCGCTGCTGCTCGACTTGCATGTAGTTTACTGGGCACGCCGCCAGCGTTCATCCTGAGCCAGGATCAAACTCTCCGCCAGAGATGATACTTTATAAAAGTGCTGCCCTGCTGGGAAGCGCCTAGACTCAAAAATAGACTGACGACGATTGTGCACAACTAAATTGTTAAGATACAAAACGTCTCGTTGTTTGGCCCTTGTTTTTGTTCCCTCAGCAGACTGAAACCATCATAGCGGCCTGCGGATGGTCAACACTTTTTACGATTGTTTGTCGCAAAAATACAACTACGCCCACAAGCACGCCAAGCAGCGACCCAACGAAGATCTCAGTGGTGTGTATTGCCCTGTGCAGCCCGCGGCAACGTGACGTCGACGGTCTTCTTGATACAACTTGCTGGATTAGCAATGCCCTGCTCGCCTGATGAGCGCCGCACCTGACAGCATCGTAGCAACAATAGTCAGCGCGAGTGAGTGTCGTGACACGACAGCGGTGACTGCAGCCCTTGCTGCAGCACCAGCACCGTCCAGACCGTTACACGATGTGGCGGCATGCGAGCCAGGCACGCCGCCAGAGATGAAGAGCTGGTGGGTGAAGTCAAGCACCTGACCTTTGGCGTGGGCACGTGCAAACTTAATGACGTGAGCAGTTGCCCAGCGCTGATGGCGATAGCCACAATATGGCGAGAGCAGTACGCATGGCATGATTATGTCTCCTTATCACCTCGTCTTTTCGCGCACAATGCCGATCGATGGAGACAGTGTCATCCTTAGCAAGGCGGCATCACGCGCACACCCTGGGTGGTGCGACCAAGCGTTGATGTCGTGAGCGCCACGCGGATGGTTTGCCATTTGGCTGATGGGGAGTGCCTCGGTGGCACCGGGCTCGCCGAGAGTTTGCGCAGCGATAATCGGCCCAGTCTTGGCGAGCGACCGCCGCCTTGATACCGACCCCACCCTGCTTGTAGTGCGAAGTTGGCGTCTTTGGTAATCCTGCCGTAGCCGTTTTGGCTGATGACGAGCAATTGCTGATCGGCGACTGGCAGACGATGTCCATCCCCACCACCGTATCTATCGACGGTGCGCACCGCGCACTACCGCGAGCGACGCGCCCATTGGTCGGCACTCTGTCTCCTGCTAAAGCGCACGGCCTGACCTTTTAGCTGATGTTGAGATTATTGCGATCATTGTCGCCATTGGTCTGTTTGATAACAGCGCAGCTCATCGCGTCGGTCGAGTTTGATAGTGGTAGCCATTGGTGCGAATATTGCGAAATCTCGCAGTGTTGCATCTTACAGTACTGCCTTTGGTCGTGGGCCATAAAGCCGTAACCATCATCGCTCGCATCTTTTAGCGTGGTTGATGATTGATGTAATTTTTCTCTTCAGGCTGGAGCTGGAGCGTTGACCGCCAACACCCTTGGCTGCGAGGCTGCGGCAGGCACTTCGTACGCCTTGAGGCGCAGACCCGACCTGTTGGTAAAGAAGAGCAGCCAGTCGTGGGTGTTGGGCTGGAATAAGCTGATCAATGCCGTCTTCTTAGTAGACATACCAGCTTGCCCTTGCCACCTCTGTTTTTGGCGGCGGTATTCGCTACCAGGGTGCGCTTAATGTAGTTCGCGGGAGAATAACAACGGTCTCTTCCTCAGGATGAGCTCTTCGTCGCTGAATTTGCCTAGCTCGTGGTCGATGATCTTGGTGCGGCGCTCGTCACCCGTACTTCCTCCTTCATCTCGAGGAGCTCCTCTTTGATAAGGCGCAGGATCTCATTCTCGTCGGCCAGGATAGCCTCAAGCTGCTTGATGAGCTCGTGCAGATAGCGCAGCTCGTCTTCAATCTCCTGACGGTCAAGGCCCGGTCAGCTTGCGCAGCCGTAGCAAGAATCGCCTTGCCCTGATCTCGCGGAGCGCAAAACGCTCCATCAACCCCTGCAAAGCATCGTTGTAATTCTTACTTGCTCGGATTAGCTTGACGACCCCATCGATGTTGATCGCGCGATCTTGAGCCCTTCAAGAATATGCGCTCGTGCCTCGCCTCTTGAGCTCATATTCGCGGCGGCGCACTACAATGCGCCGGTGAGTGATAAACTCACCAAGGATATCGTGCAGGCCAAGTACCCGTGGCTGGAGACGCATCGCGTTCTCGCTGCTGGGCACAAGCGCTAGCATGTTGTAGTGGAAGTTAGTCTGCAGCGCGGTGAGCTTGTAGAGCGGTTGAGCACCTTCTGGGGTAGGCATCCTTTTGAGGTCGATAACAACACGCACATTACGAGCCGACTATCGCGCAGGTCGCTGATGGATGGGCTTCTTCTCGTGGACGAGGTCGGCGATCTTCTCAATCAGCGTTGCTTTATTCACACCATAAGGCATTTCTGTAATGACGATGCGAGCGCCCTCGCTGCTTCGTCTCCTCAATGGCTGCCACGGCGCGCATTGTCACACTACCGCGACCAGTGGCGTAGGCCTGGCGCATTGGCGCGCCATGACGACAGCGCCAGTCGGAAAGTCCGCCCTTTGATGTGCTGCATGAGGTCATCCAGCGTGGCGTCAGTTGTTGATGAGCTCGATCAGGGCATCGACCACCCTCACCAAGGTTGTGGTGGGGATGTTCTGCCATACAACGGCAATACCAACCCGCTGTTGAGCAGCAGGTTGGGCAGCTTGGCCGGCAAGACGGTCGGCTCTTGGCGAGTAGCATCGTAGGTGTCGCGGAATGGGACGGTTTCTTTATCGATATCCGCCAGAGCGCCTCCGACACACGCGCGTCATTTTGGCCTCGGTGAGCGCATTGCGGCAGGCGGGTCGCCGTCCATCGAGCCAAAGTTCCCCTGCCCCTGTACCAATGGGTAGCGCTCAACCCGAGTCTTGAGCCATACGCACCATGGCGTCGTAGATGGAGCTATCGCCGTGTGGGTGGTACTTTCACCATCACCTCGACCAACGATCTGGGCACTCTTGATCGTCTTGATGTCGGGCCAACGCCCATCTTGTCCATCACATAGACGATGCGGCGGTGGACAGGTTTCATACCGTCGCGCACATCAGGCAGCGCGCGGTCAACAAATGACCGACATCGAGTAGCGCAGGAAGTTATCCTCCATCACGTCCTCGACGGTGCGTACCTCCACACTGCGCGAGCGCTCTGGTCAGGCACGGTAGCTGGAGTGGTTGGTTGGTTATCTTCGGCTGCATTGTATGTTCCTCGTTCATAGATGTTAGATATCAAGCTCCTCTAGGCTGACCTTTGCAGCGTCTGGCCTGGATGAAGTTCTTGCGACGCTGACTTTCGTTGCCCATTAGCTTGCGTGAAGATGACGTCGGCACGCTCGGCATCCTCCAGCTGGACTTGCACAAGCACGCGGTGCTCGGGGTTCATCGTCGTCTCCCACAGCTGATCGGCATCCATCTCACTCGAGACCCTGTAGCGTTGCAGGGCGGACTCACTCAGGCCAGCTTGCTTGATGCAGGGGCTCGCTTGGGTCTCATTCTCTCACCCCACGAGCCTCATGCGCTGCAATCTGCTCGTCGTAGTAGGCCTCGAGGGCTTCTTCGTTGTAGAGATACCCTTGCTTGTTGCCCGAGAGACGGAGCTAAACAGAGGTGGCTTTGGCCAAACAGATATGCCCTGCCTCCACCACCGGCTGCATATAGCGAAGAAGAAGGTCGCGAGCAGTGTGGCAATGTAGCTGCCATCGACATCGGCGTCGGTCATGATGATAATGCGGTTGTAGCGCAGCCCCTTGATGTCGAAGGTGTCGCCAATCCCCCACGCCCCATACCCTTGATGAGGCTGAGGATCTCACGGTTGGCGTACATTTTGTCGAGTGCGGCACGCTCGGTGTTAAGCACCCACCACGCAGCGGCAAGATGGCTCGAGTGCGACTGTCGCGCCCTCGTCTTGGCCGAGCCACCAGCCGAGTCACCCTCCACAATGTAGAGCTCACACTCTTCAGGGTTTTTGCTGGAGCAGTCGGCCAGCTTGCCTGGCAGGCTGGCGCCATCGAGCGCCCCTTTGCGGATCACGGTATCACGCGCCGCTCGGGCAGCCTTGCGAGCTCGGGCAGCCAGCGTTGCTTTGCCAACGATCTTCTTGGCCACTGCCGGGTTTCTCTTCCAGATAGTACGAAATACTCGCTCATCACTTGGTCAACGTAACGCCGTACCCTCAGCTACCAAGCTTATTCTGGTCTGGCCCTCAAACTGCGGGTCGGGCAGCTTGACGAGGATAACGGCAGTAAGCCCCTCGCGGATGTCATCGCCCGAAAGGTTGTCATCCTTCTCCTTGAGGAGACCATTCTTGCGCGCATAGTCATTGATGACGCGGGTCATCGCTGCACGAAAGCCCACCACAGGTGTGTCCTCCACCATCAGGGGTGAGCACGTTGTTAGCGAAAAGGTCGGACGGTTTCGACGTAAGTATCGTTGTATTGCACCGCCACCTCGATCATCAGAGTCCTCGACTTGCTTCTCCACATAAAAGACATCGTCACCAGCACATCTTTACCAACGTTAAGGTTCTGACATAACTGCGAATCCCTCCTCGAAATAAAAGGCCTGGCGCTGCTTGGTGCGCTCATCATACACACAGTGGTGTAGACGCCTTCGTGAGGTAGGCTTGGTCGAAGGTAGGTACCACCCACTTATAGTCGAAGTCGACCGTCTCTTTAAAGATCGTCGGATCGGGATAGAAGATAATCGTTGTACACGTCAGGCCGGTCGGTTTTGCCCTTATTCTTGAGCGGTACAGTAGTATGACCACGCTCAAATTCAATCCGATAGAGGCGTCCTTTGCGCACCACCTCTGCAACGAGGCGACTCGATAGCGCATTCACCACGCTCGAGCCCACACCGTGCAAGCCAGACGACACCTTGTAGCCACCGCCACCAAACTTACCACCAGCGTGCAGCACCGTCAGCACGGTCTCGAGCTTTCGTACTCAGGCCAGTCTTGGGGTGCTTGTCTACCGATAGCGCCCGTTGTCTGTCACCATCAGGCCACCATCGGCCAAGATACGCACATCGACGCGCGAGGCATAGCCCGCAATCGCTTCATCGATGGAGTTATCAGCAATCTCCTTAATCAAGTGGTGCACACCATCGTAGCCCGTGCTACCGATATACATCCCCGGGCGCTTACGGACTGGCTCGAGACCCTCGAGCACCTGAATTTGCGAACCGTCATACGATCCATTATCTACTTGTTTGTTCATTCACTTTCACTATTAGGTGATCTGGTTACATTACACGCACCTTATTGTATCATAATCGCCGAGGCAGCGAAAATAACAGGGGTAGAATAGCCTGCATGTCAGCAGCTCTTTACTCATATTTGCTCGTAGCAACCAGCCATAGACCACTGATAAACACTGCTGGCGCAGTAACAACCCACGCAATACCGCCATATACCGCGGCCGATATGACGAACAAGACACCTCCCTCGTCCAATAATCGTCATGCCCAACCACCTCACTGCATCAAAAGTAAAGCGAACCGGGTCATACCCATGCGCGCATAGCAGCACAAATAGCAACACACCCTGCATCATCACCAGTGGTATGACTGGCCCAACCATCAACCAGAAGCCAACTTTGCGCTTCATCATCTGGTTCTTTGTTGTGCAATTCCATCATCGTGACCGTGCTGGCAAAGAAGCTGGCTGCGTGCCAAGCAGGAGATACCAGAGGTAGAGCGAGCCAGCGCCGAGTACATCGCTACGATGATCATCGCATTACTCTGTACGCCCACCTTATGGAATCTGCAGCACCCAAAAGCATACAGCGTTGAGCCGGTCATAAACACGGCATTGATTGCCAGCAAACTCAGCGCCGCAATCCTCTGCCAGTACCGATCGGTGCGGTGCGACTGCCGCAGCGCAAACATAGCCCCTGCACCAGCACACTCATACTCCAAACAACCAGTAGCCACCCAATGATCACTCGTTCCCCAGTAGCTGCTACTCACCAGTGTACACTGTGCATACACAGCACCGCTGCACTGGCAATCACCCCAACCGCACCAGCAATCACGCTCGGCAATGGGCGGCGCGGCGGTGCAGACGCATCAGATGTGGCTGTGTGGCTATGATGTTTTGCAGGTGGTTGTAGCGATGGATTGCGTTGGCATGGGGGCGGTTCTCCTCTGTTAGGCGGTAGTTTTGGTGCTTAAGTTATTCGCGCTGGCTGCTCTAGCCACAAGCACCATACCAATGATGAGCATGCTGATAGTTACGGCACGATCAAGATCATGCCAGCAATCATAAAGACTCCGTGAATCATGCCGAAAAACGATAGTATTGGTGTAAAGATAGTAGTAGTACCTCGGCTTTGTGCTACTCATCAGCATCAACGTCCCCGGAAAACTGCGCAAGAGCCGGAAGCACAAATGCCGCCACAATCAGCCAGAGACCGATACGCCGACGCTGCATCAAACGAGCATATGTTGTAGCGGGCACATCAGATGCAGTGCGCGGTGCGGTGGTTCGCTCGTGACAGAGTAATAAGTACCAGAGATAGATGGAGCTGTTTTACACAGCAATATGTGTCTCACCAGCATCACTGTGCTGTTTATCCACACAACCCCTTTTTGCCCAGGGTCACAAAGAACAAATTGTACAGCCATTCACTTATGATGAGTGCGGCTGGGTTACCCGCCACTAGGAGCAAGGCAAGGAAGCGCTGTATATAATGATCTGTCCGGTGGAGCTGCATCAGCGTACTGATCCCTTGCACTACCAAGCTCACGCTCCACATAAGGACGAGCCAACCAGCTACTCGCTCTGGTGACGTGCGGTCTACCCGCCCCACCATCAATGTGTCACCATAGAAGCTCACCAGCGCGGCATACATCAGCATTCCTGCTGCTCCCGTCGCAATAAACGCCTCCAACACTGGCCGACGGCGAGCTGTGACGTGTGCAACAGGGGTAGCTGACGATGGCGGTGTGTCTGTGTGGCTAGATGATGTATTATCTACGACAGCTTGCGATGAGCTGCTTGGTTTGCTGCGTGCTAGGTGATGGAACAGAGGTCGTATCTGCCTTTGTTGTTTTCTTCGCAACAGATTGTGACTGGTGTGATTTTTGTTTAGTGCGCCGCCCTGCGCTTCTTTTGGAGATGATGTCGCTTTGTGTCTCTGGCGCGGTGGGCGCTGGGGTTGATTTTTCGTGGCATAGAACCGTCCTCCTCTGCCTAGTATACGCGCCTCATCACCGTTTTGCCACATAAACACATGATCCCAAAAGCAGCAGTGCCAGCTCGTGCCAGCCACCGCGCTCACCGAGCGCGCGCGCCAATCAGCAACACTGGTGCCAGCGCGCAGCACCGAGCCAAAATAATAACAGCGCCGAAAGCTCAGCGTCACTGCTCGCCGCTGCGCCCGGGCAGCCAACGCCGCAACGCCGCCGCAATGCCCGCCAGCAGGTACGTTAGCAACCCCAGCATTACCACATAGCACAGACGAGGACGATCCCTCAGGGGTGAATCGTCGCTGGTGGTGGTGGTTGCAGCACAATAGCTAGCAGCAGCACCGCTGCAGCCGCGCTCATACTGGCAAGCAGGATTCTTCGAGACATATCTATCACTATGCCCAAGCAATCCGCCTGGTGAGAAGCCCGAGCAGCCGCACAGACGCACAGCTTGCAGCGTCCCTCATAAGCATTAGGACGCCCGGCAGCCGCTACGGACTAGGGGTGCTCCATAGTGGAGCATGAGTGGTGCGCCTCTGGCATGCGCCGTATAGAACGAGGCCACCACGCGTCAGCGCCAACGATGACAAAAGCACTTCATGTATATTAGTATTGGCGGAGCGCAGGCAGTGCAAAAGCTCAGCGCTATGCTGCTCTGCCGCTGCCTGGTGTGCGCCAATGGCGATGCCATGTTGTCATGCGTAGGGTAAGCTTTTGTCCGTTTTTCTTGAGTGTTTGTGTTTGTCAAAAGCTTACTTCTACGTTAGCACAAGCGGTATGGTAAAGTCAATGCGTTTTGCGGCTGAGCTACAAAACCCAGCAGGGCTTACGCGCTATGGTTATTGTGTGCAGCACGCTTGGTTATGACGATATTCGGCTTTGACGCTCAGCAATGGGCATCGAGCCACTATTGCATCGGTCGTTTGCCGTTGCTATACATCGCACGCAACGCAAAGCACAAGCGACATCACTACCATGCGAACTATCGCAAAACATTGCCTCGCCACCTCACTCTCACCCACACGAACATTGGCGGCTTGCCCATCTCTCGCACCTCTGTACTTTCGAGAGTTGTACACAGGCGTTTTTAGTTGTATATAGTGCAACAATTTTTGTTCGTTTTTGGCTATGTACTGTATGTGACCCCTGTTATTTTCCATTACTCGTGTTGTGTTTATTACGCAGTTTTTGGCGACATGAGGCCCACCTAGGTATATGTTCGATGTGGTATTTTTACGCAAAAATATTGCCAAAAATCGTTGACACAAGCGGTTTTCTCCCATATCATAAGGGTAGCTTCTGAATAAAAATTATGCAGAGGCCAAAAATAAACAATATACGAAAACTCCACATCCAAAAACAACCACTACTCGCAGGTGGTTGTTTTTGAGAGAGCTTTTCGCGCGCGGCCCTTGGTGATACTTCTTGGCAGTGTTTGTGGTTTGTACGCATGTGGCTCACCAGGTTTTGCATAATAAAAATCGCCCACGCTTGGTGAGCAATCATCTCCTATCTGGTGGAGCTGCTGTACTGCCCCCGGGTCCGCTTGGTGCCCCTCGTATTCGTCTACGAACGTAGGTTTGTTTGCCTGTTTGACAACGCGAGGCCGATCAGAAACAAACCAAAAATACGGCCTATCGTTGCGAGAGTATGTCCTCTCCTGTGCCGCTGCCACCAGGAGAGCAAGCAACATAGCTAGGACACTCATGGAGATGCCCTGCTGCCATGCACTCTCACAGCGATCGCCAGACTCAAGCGGCTGAGTGCAGCCGCGGTATTGAGCGAAGATCTCCTCAACACTGCGGAGTGCTGCTGCAACTTTATTTTTTGCAGTTATATCTATGCGTGTCGTGCATATCCGATTCGCAGAATACAATGACAAAGTCCAAACGTCGAACGCTATATCAGCCCCACGTCTGCACATATTATAGCACGGTTTTGCTCATGTATAACCTTCCGTAGCTTGATCTTGCAACCATGAGCAACTTGAGGTTGGCTTTCTTGGAGAGGTTTTAAGCCCCAGATCATCTCACAGCGCCAAAGCGCCCTCATCTCCATCGTAGCGCTCTTTTTCTCTATCTCTGTATGCAGAATCGTATTCTCACAGATTTGTAAGTTCATACAAACTCATACAAAAACAATTTGCACAGTCCTCACCAATATGCTTAACTATAAACAGCATGAACAAAGTCGCAAAAATCAGGTCGGTTTGCGCCCGTAGGGTTCGCTGGCCATATGATTGACGTGGAGAGCGACATGACCGAGGGCTTGCCCGCCCTGCAGATCGTTGCCTGGGCAGCAAAGCCTATCGACGAAGCACGCGAACGGGTGCGCAGCGCCATGCAACTCCCTGCTGGAGTATCCAGCCCAGCGCATCACCATCAACCTCGCCTCCCGGCCGAGCTACCCAAAGACGGCACACACTACGACCCGCCGATTGCCCTCGCCCTCCTCACCAGCAGCGGCCAGCTCCGGCCCGAGCAAGTGGCTGGTGCGGTCTCTGCTGGCGAGCTGGCGGCTGACGGCACGCTCCGCCCGATCAAAGGTGCCATTACCATTGCCGAGCAGCTCCGTGATAATAATTACAACACCGTCTATTTGCCTGTGGGTAATCTCGCCCAAGCCTCGCTCGTATCAGGGGTCACGCTCTATGGTGTGTGCCAGATCTTACAACACTTTTCCTCCATCTCAAGGGCGAAAACTGCTACCAATCTACCAGCCACCACCCGCTGATGATAAACCAACAACGCTTGCGTCATCACCCTGCTTGACGATATCTACGTCAAGCCCAAAGCCAAGCGCATCTCACCATCGCTGCAGCGAGGCCACCACAGCATCCTCTTCACTGGGCCGCCCGGCACTGGCAAGTCGATGCTTGCCAAGACGCTCGCCCAGCCTCTGCCACCCCTGACTCCAGATGAGCAACTGGCCGCAACGAAGCTGACAGCCTGGCTGGTCTCTCACTCGACCCAAAAGCGTCCAGACGCGGCCATTTCGGGCGCCGCACCACACAGCCAGCCGCGCATCGCTGATTGGCGGTGGGTCGGTACCGCAGCCTGGCGAGGTGAGCTTAGCCCACCTGGGCGTGCTCTTCCTTGATGAGCTGCCCGGAATATCCACGCACGACGCGAGGGTCTGCGCCAGCGCACTCGAGGACACGACAGTGACAGTCACCCGAGCGCGCGGGCGCGCCACCTACCCGGCCGATTTTGTATGCTGGTAGCCACCATGAACCCCCTGCCCCTGTAGCTACTATGGCGACCCAACGCACGCCCGCACCTGCAGCAGCACGCAGATCATCGCCTACCGACAGCGCTTGTCAGCCACTGATGGATCGGATCGATATGATCATCCCCGTCAACCGCATCCCCACCGAGCAACTGCTCTCACACCGCGCCACCACCGATCACGAGCAGCGCCATGCGATAGCCGCCATCTCTACCGCCATCCGCGCCTCAAGCCGCCCGCTACGGTGGCAGCGCCATGCGCAATAGCCGCCTCAGCTCGGCCCAGGTGCGGCGCTCATTCCGCTCTCGCCAGAGGTCAAGCGTTTCCGATACCGCCAGCACCAAGCTTGGCTCAGCCCACGCGGCTATTTCAAGGTCATCAAGGTAGCCCAGACCATCGCCGATCTTGATGAAGCGCCGCACATCACCATTGCTCACATCTCCGAGGCGTTGCAATATCGACAACTCAGCGCCCATCAAAGCGTTGTAAAATATCGTCGTGTATTTTACATCGCATTATACCTCTGTAATTCGCCATATATCAATGATTTTGGTAACTACGTGTGATTTTACAACATTTGACAGAACCCTCATCAGCCTGCCATACTAGAGCCATGCAAGCAAACTACTCCAACCAACCCCTCCACCGCCCTACTGCTGGCCAGCCAGCGATCTTCCTCGCTGGCCCCACCCCACGCTTCGATGAAGCATCGCAGCAGCTCATCTCTAGTCGTGGCGGCCCGAGGCGTGCGAATATTTTGCAGCGCTAGGCTATGCAGCGGGATCGTCTATGCACCAGAGAATCACGATAAAGTTTCGCCCCAACGCGAGCTCGATCTCACCGGCAAGCACGCTGGGGAGTGGAAGCGCTCGACGCAGCAACAGTGGTGCTCTTTTGGGTGCCACGGGTGATCGACCGGTCGCTACCCACACTGGGCATGCCCGCCTTTACCACCAATGTAGAATTTGGCCTTCATATCGGCAAGAACCCCGCCAAGGTCGTCTACGGCCATCCAGAGGGCGCACCCAAGACACGCTACCTCGACGCGCTCTACACCGAGCACACTGGGCGGCAGCCAGGCACAACACTTGAAGAGACAATCACGCAGGCAATGCCTGTGCCAAGGCGCTGCAGATGCAGGACAATTAGCCGCCCGTCTGCATCTCGCCCTACCGGTTTCTCACATTTCCTTTGGTGGGGTGTGCAGCTCGTTATTTATAGAGAAAACACTGTCAACCAAGGAGCTTTCATTCTCATAACACCCCACCCATAGCGTCTATCACCATGCAATCGCAGCAAAAATCACCAAACTACGGCATATTTCATTTGCCTTTTGCGGCGACATCTGGTAAACTTTCTTTGGGGAGTCAATTCGTTTTAAGCTCAAGCAAGGAGAGCACAATCAAATCAACCACCCGCATCAACTTAGCTTTCATCCGCGCACGCGAGTTGCGCGTCATTGGCGAAAAGCGGCGAACAACTTGGCATCATGAGCCGGCAGGCAGCCCTGGATAAGGCGCGTGCTGGCGTGGACTTGTGGAGTTTTTCGCCCAATGCTAGCCCACCGTTGTGAAGATCATCGATTGGGGCAAATATCAGTACCAAAAGATGGAAGGAGCAGCAGCGCAATAGGCGAAGCAATAAAAGCCAATGAGCTCAAGCAGATGCGTTTTTGGCTCAAAAGATTGGCGCTAATGATCTGGAAATCAAGCTACGCAAGATTCGCAAATTCCCTAGCTGAGGGGCACAAGGTCAAGGTTTTGATCTTCTTCCGCGGCCGCGAGATGGCGCATCGCGAGCTTGGCTACAACTTGATTATTGCCAGGTCGTCTCCGCCCTTGAGGACGAAGCGATTGTCGAGCAAAAACCACTGATGGCTGGGCGCAACCTCAGCATCGTAATAAGGAGTAAGTAATGCCAAAACTCAAGACCCACAAGGGCACCGCGCTGCATTAAGCTAACCAGTACCGGCAAACTGACCCGTCGGCGTGCCTTCGGGAACCACATGCTCTCCAAGAAGGCAAATCGCGCAAGCGCAATATCAACACCCTGCTACCATCACTGGTGGTATGGCCAAAATGCTAAACGAGCCTTAGGAGTCTAACATATGCGCGTCAAACGAGGAACACCGCCCACGCTCGCCACGCCAAGATGCTGCGAGCTGCCAAAGCGAATGCAACACAATCGCACTCAGAGCTTCCGCCTGCAAGCAAGGAGTAATCCGGGCCCTGCAATACGCCTACCGCGACCGCCGCAACCGCAAGCGCGACCTGCGCCAGTTGTGGATCACCCGCATCAACGCTGCCGCCCGGCAAAATGGCACCACCTACGGCTGCCTGATTGCCGACATCAAGGCTGCTGGGTGTGGCGCTCGACCTGCAGGTCCTCGCCGAGCTAGCCGTCAACGAGCCACAGGCTTTTTGCAGCTGTCGTGAAGCAGGTCACTCGCAAGTAGTGTAGCAATTTATACGACGTTGTGAAGAATACACATCTCCGTAACAGAGGTGTGTATTTATTTGTAGATGAGTGGCCACTTGGTGGGGCATGGCATTTCTCCTGTGCTACTTCACTTTCACAACCTCGCCACACCGGCCGATGAATCACAAAGCCTATCATCCCCACAGTCGTTAGCCTCCAGGTATTTTCTTGTTTGGTGAGGAAGTTGTAGAAAATAACAAAGCTCCAAAGTTGGAGCTAACACATCATACCATAAAGCAGCCTATCGATAAGCCGGGTTCTGTCGTGGATGATCATCTATCTAGTTTGCAAATTGCTCTGCGATCGAGCGGTTAGCGATAGCCACAAGCGGATCACTCATCCGTGGCTATCTCCTTGCAGCCGACAGGGTTTTACCTCCGCGGCATGTCACCATGCAGCGCTGTGAGCTCTTACCTCACTCCTTTCACCCTTACCCCGCTACTCGAGCACTACTGCGCACGAGTATTGGTGTTGCGGAGCGGTATCGTTTCTGTGGCACTTTCCCTAGGGTTGCCCCGGTCGCCGTTGCGACCGTCGCATCCTGTGCTGCCCGGACTCTTCCTCTTGCTAGGTCGCAAGCGATCATCTAATAGACTGCCTCTTTATTATAGCATAAGGGATTTATGATACGTGGGTGTCAAAACCTTCATCTTCAGTGCAAAGGCCCCTCCATCACCCTCTCCGACAGAACACTATAGGGGGTCAGTATCGACCTCTTGATACTAGGGACTGCTAATCGGTTGTTACAACCGATTAGCACGCTCCATCAAAGGGAGGATAGAGAGGAACCGTGTGATACTCTGTAGCCTTCAGCTATCAAAAATCCAGACTCACCCCAGGCGCTTGATATTCCCCTGCATGCTGCAAGGTGGTTTCCTCATCCATACCACCCAGGTATAGGTGAATGTTGAACTCCTAATATATGATGTTAGGAAAAATCATACACGCCTGATATTCGTCTGGGACACTCTTAGTATACCACAAGAATGGTAAGCAGCGTCACATTTGCGGTGTTGTGAGATCCTCACACCCTCTTCCTTGGTGCTAAAACAAGTCAATACCCACTGAATATTAGCCTCCTGTATTGGCGATGGGGATATCAAAACGAATGACAGATATTCTATTCCAACTACTGAACTATGAGTACAGACAAGCTATTGCCACTCAGCTCTCATCAAGCCTGCTTTATTTCCGAGCCCCACGCAACTCCCCTTTTTAAAGCAAATCCCAACCAAGCGACACACCAAACACCAGCGAGAAAAAGCTGCAAGATACCCCTGATGGCTGCCATCATCACATTGCCAATAGCCGAGCCACCGACCAATACCAACACAAAGACCAGCATCACACCATACTGCTCCACCACCTCCATGCCGCGGCGTACAAACCCGGTGCCAAAGCATATAACACACGCGAGCCATCCAGCGGCGGATAGGCAGCATATTAAAGACGAAGAAACCAAGATTCACACTCACAGCCGGGCAAGCAGCGGCTGCACTGCCGGCCCAGCGGATCGTCGGCATATAAGACCAAAGCAAATGAAAGCAACTAACGAAGTTCGTCAGCGGCCCAGCCAGCCCCACCAGCGCTGCGCCCCACTCGTCACCGCGCACTCGCTCGGATATACGGCACCGCTTGGCCCCACCAAACACTGGTAGGCCCAGCAATGCCAAGCTCAGCGGCAAGAGGATGGTCAAGAACGGATCGATATGGTGCAGCGGATTGAGCGTCAAGCGCCCCTGCTCCTTAGCCGTATCATCGCCCAGCCAGTACGCCACAAAGCCATGCATCGCCTCGTGCAGCGTCATTGAGATAAGAATAACGATAAGGACGATAATGATGAGCGATATCAATATGCATTTCTATTGTACCATCACCACTGCCGTGCCCAAGGCTTTGCCTTTGCATATGTAGCGTCATATATACTGGTACTATGTCTATAATCACCTACCATACCGACACCAAGCCGATCGACCATATCGAGATCACCGAGCCTACGCAGTGCCACCATGTACTCGAGGATATCGCACAGCGCGCGCTCAGCCTTGCCAGCACACTCCAACCAGCAGACAAGGACACGATAGAATACCAGCATCAATGCGAAAATACAGTAAATATTACAATGATGTAGAGAGTACAAACTGTTGTTACCACTGTTGATTCCTCATCAAACAACACTTGATGCCACACGCCACACTGGCCACAATAGCATCAGTTGGAACGTCTTTATCGACCAGCCGCTGCCACAACCAACCACCCTCGCACAGGTGTGTGCACTGGTGCAAGCAGAGCAGCCAGACTACGCAACCGCTAGCTGGCAATCTCGCAATGCAGATGGCTCAGACCGGCACATCATGGTCTTTTGCCTCGCCTAGCAGTGTGCGAATCAACCTCCTGCGGCATACTGGTAGCGATACGCAGCGGCTCCCCATCGATGACCCGCAAAGCAATTATCGATGAAGTATTTGGCAAGTAATACCATAGACTCGAAGCCCAAAAAGCACTCCTGCACCCTACCCCACTATGGTAAACGAAAATATCTGAGGCTAGCGACATGGCAAGCAGACAAGCTTTGTGGTATATTCTAGCTAGAACATTTTCGGTGCGGTAATTCTGCTGTAATAGCGGATGATACCTCAGCACCCACCTTGACATTGCCTCCTCGGCAGCGTATACTAATACAGATTGTAATAATATAAGTGAATAAGTGAATAAGAATATGGCAGCACGGTGAACTGACTGGCAAGGGTAAGCAATTCGCAGCAATGTGAGCTTCCTGTTGCTGACGCACCAAGCGAGTCTTCAAACCAAACCTTCAGAAAAAGACCTTCGTTGTCGATGGGCAAAAGGTCACCATGGTTCTCTCTCGACCAAAGGCGATCCGTACCCTCAAGAGGCCTGCTCACCAGCGCCAAGACAAAGGCTGGCTGCGGCGTAGCCGCCCAGAGCAAACGATAACTGTAGAGATATCCCTGTGTAAGGGATATTTTGCTAATTACTTCGCTTTATCTAACTCAGCAATTGTCGCGAGCACGCCAGCGAACTGCCGAGCAAACTCTGGCCGCAGCACCAGTACACGCTGGGTGCCAACCGCTTCGCTCGTGACAATGCCTGCTTCGCGCAGGACTTTGCAGTGGTGCGAGACAGTTTGCGAGTGAGATTAGGATCAATCTGGCTGCAGCCCAGCCGCCCCTCCGCAGCCAAGCGACGGACAATCCGCAGCCGCAGCGGATCGGACAGAGCGGCAAAGACATGCTCTGGTGCGAGTGCGTCAGTTGGGGTGTTTTGTTGGGATGTCATTTCCTTTGTATTGTCTCATACCTGCTGGTCATTGCCAAGGCAAGCACTACCACACCGGCCGCCACGAACGGAATTATCCTGCGCTGGCTGACTAACAATCGCACTACCCAGCATACCACCAAAGCCTTGACCAATGTAAATACTGCGGATGAATTGAGTGAAAGATTCAGCTAGCCCGTTCTGGAGCAAGCGCAATGACGCGGTATTGCTGAGCAATCGTGGCGAATCCACGCACCAGCTGTCCATACAACACACTGCCACCAACGAGACTCAAGCGCACCTGACATCCCAGCTGCCACACCAAGCAAAGCAAGCGCCAACGCAAAGACAAGCATTGCCCAGCGGGCCAGCCAAAAGTGGGCAAAACGATCGGTCAGCCAGCCGCCTAGCACACCACCCAGGAGTGAGCCCACACCAAAGATGAGCAAAATCCAGCTAAAGTACTCATGCAGACCAGCCTGCTGCACCACCGCACTCAGATACGAAATCACGCTGGTGCCAGCGACAAATATCACTACCGTTATCAATAACGTCAATGCAACCTGACGATTAGCCAGGCCTGCTACTAATGTGCGAATCGTTGGAACCTGCTGCGCTGGCTGTGCCTCACGTGACCGAATGCCCAGCACAATGCCACACAACACCAGCACCGCAGCCACTGCCATCGCCCAAAACAGCATATGGTAGCCATAGCGCTCCCCCATAACCGAGCCTAGCGGTACAGCGAGCACCGTTGCCATCGTCATGCCTGTTGTAACGACGGAGATTGCCTTGCCACGATGCTTGACTGGGGCAAGGCTAGTTGCCAAAGCCATCGCCGTTGGCATCATCATGGCTGAGCCCAAGGCTGCCATCACTCGAGCTGCCATCATCCACACAAATGACGACGCAAGCGCTGCCACTCCATTACCAATTGCAAATATCGTCAGTGCTAGCACCAAGGTCGACCGCCGATTGCGCTGTCCCATCAGCATGCCACACAGTGGTGCCGCCAGTCGCATACACCCACGCAAACACCGTCACCAAGAGGCCAGTCTGCCCCAGCGACACTCCCAGCTGCTGTGCCACCTGTGGCAATACCGCTGCCAGCATGAAGCCATCCGCTCCACTGACAAAGGCTCCCAGCGCTAGCACCGCAATCTTACCCCACGGCGTGGTTGATTGTTGTTCCATAAAAGCCGTTCCTTTCTTCGGGATATAAATCGAAATAATAGTGATGTTTCGAAGTGTATCGAATTTAGCGCGCTGTGTCAAATCGACCACGCTATGGTGATTATTTCACTATAAATCTCACAAATCCTCATCACTGTCTCGCACTCATTCCTTGAGAAACCTATAGGGACTGGCCCATCTTGCCCATCGATCCACCAACACTCGTGCTGGCTACAACTAATATTCATACCCCACCAGATAAAGTAACGAGGAGAAAACGGAGAGATATATACATAAAAACAGCCTCTATGAGGCTGGTTGCGCTTGGCGTACATGAATCCTAGCTTCGAGCCAGCTCAAACACCGTCAGCACTTCGGGCAGGTTACTTGCTGTTTAATTTTGAGCTTAGGTTTTTGCTCAACTGGTGCACCAAGCTCCTTCTCAAAGACCTCCACCGTGTCTTGCGGTACTTCGTACTGCAACGCACTATCGGCATAATGAACGGGCACTACCACTCGTGGCTCGATCTTGCGAATAATAGCAGCGTACTTGTCGCATCCAGCGTGTAACCATAGCCACCCACTGAATAATGAGCAATGTCGATCACCCCAGCGCCTCGAGCTGCGCGTCAGTCAGCTCTGCGCGCGATATTACCTAATCACCGCAACGCGAATATCGCCGACACTCAATGCGATATACCGTCGAGAGCTGCTCACCTCTGGCGTGTCGATGTGGCGCGTGGCCGCAATGCCGCGGATGGTATAGTCGCCCACCTCATACTCGCCAGGCTGATTGATGATAAGGCGCGCCTCGGGGCTATTTACCGCAAAGCGCCTTCGGTCGTCAAGCTCTACTGCGTCCTTCGTCTTGGCGTCCCTTCCAGGCCGAGCAACGATAGTTTGGGGTCGACCGCCAGCGTGGTTTTTCGTCGCAATGATGACTGTGTTGCCGCCTTTGTATTCGATATCAAGCATGATTCTCTCCCTTCGTCCCTTTTAATATATTATCAACGTCTACCAATACGGTATGCTTGTTGGTCAGAATGGTAGTGATGAAGCGGTCGCGCACGCTCAGCCGGTAATAGAACTCGTCGTGGCTCAGGATGCTATACGTCAGCTCGCGCCCTCCTGCCGCTCGATAACTGCCACCACGCTGCGCACCTTGGCAGCCGAGAGGTTACCCACCAGCAGCAGGTCGATCGTACTGGCCGAGCCCTTCACTAGGGCCCCCGCCGCACTCGCCATACGCAGGCGCGGCAGCTGCATAATCGCATCTGCCGCCGGCCGGTAGTCGATTTATTCTGGCTGGAGCAATTTTGGTCGGCAAAGATAACGCGCAGTGGTGGATAATATTCGTACCGCTGGTTTACTTCGTAGTACATTTGTTATCCACGCTGTCGCTCGTAATGATCCCCACCTCCAGCATATTGAGCAGCTCACGGCGCACCGAATTAATTTGCTCATTAATCAGCCGCGTAATCTCGCGCACATAAAATGCGCTTTCCTGGATTATTCAAGAAAAGGTGGAGCAATTTCACACGAGTTTTTGATCCAAACAGTGCATCTATCATACGGTCACCAACTAGATTTATGGTATCACATCTGGCGCGCTTGCGCGAGCACCTCACCAAGGTACGTCTCGGCATCCTCCAGGCGCAGTGCCATATGATGTCTGGATTGCGCCGCAGCCAGGTCATTTGCCGCTTGGCCAGGTGCCAGTCTGCTGTGCAAAATGCCGCTTTGGCTTGCTCGAGCGTATACTCGCCCTGTTGTAATTTATGTACAATTGCGTAGATATTCCTCGTCATTGCTTCCCACTCGTCCCAGCCATAGTGGGCGGCTTAATTCCGTCGCTTCTTGCACAACACCCTGCGCAAACAGCTGCTCTGTCCGCTCAGCAATGCGCCTGCGCAGCACATCACGCGGCGATGCAATACCCACAACATAGGTATTTTTATCAACATGCGCTGACCTCTGTAGCTGTTGTCCTTTTCGCACTATTGTATTAATAACATGCCTCTTGTTGTATTTATTATTGGCAATTCTATGTTGTGTACTGACAATGTTCGTGCAAAGTTTCTATAGAATAGCCCTGTAACTGCTGCATAAGCTTTTTGTTCACCGTCGGAAATTGAAATTTATACAACACCGCATCGACATACAAGCCCGTCCCACCGACGAGAAATGGATGCGCCCACGCTGGCGAATCGCCGCAATCTGCCGATTGGCATAACGCTGAAAATCCACGACTGTGTAGCGCTCACCCGGCTCTACTAAGTCCAACCCCCAGTGTGCACGAGAGCTTGCTCATCCGGCGACGGTTTGGCAGTGCCAATATCCATGCCCTTGTAGATGCAGGCGAATCAGCGCAAATAATCTCACCATCGTACTGCTCGGCAAGGCGAATCGCCAGGGCTGGTCTTGCCGCTGGCAGTCGGCCCAACGATAGCATAGCGGCACAGTAAGTGGCGCGTTACTGTATGCATGCTAGCTACCCTCACGTCATTCTGCGGCGCGCAACGGCCGCCAGCGACGCTGCGCAAAATCGACTGCACGGTACGAGTCATCACACTGATCCCATCGCGCTCGAGCAATTGCCGCTGCACTGCCTGCCCACCTGAAAGCCGGGCCGCGAGGCCTCCCCCTTGCAATACAGTTCATGCCACGGCAGCCCTCCGGCCCACCGTGGGCAATCTCCACTCGCCGTGCGGCGCATGGGTGGCCAGCGAAAAGCCGCCAAGTCGCCATAGGTCGTCATACTGTATCATCTGGCAGCTGTGTCATCAGCTCGTAGACGGCATCACGCAGGCTCATCGCTGGCAAGTCGCTCAACTGCCACCTCCACTTCGTACCAATTTGTGCAGCGCACCACCCCAGCTGGCAGCGTTGCGGCTTGGTTCCAGGCGCAATCGCCAAAGAGCAGCGCATTGCGGCCATGTGCTGCCACCGCTTGGCAGTGCTTGAGCTGTCGTCGATCGGCACATCGGCGTTGATTGCGTCATCAACTCTGCCTCGTGGCACGGTGCAATCATTAGTTAACTCATCCCAAATACCCGAGAAATAAACTGCCGTGCTCGCAAAGATACCTGGAAAATGCTCGTCGATCCAAGCTATTGTATCACCCTTTACTGCAGGCAGCGTGACGTTGCAATCATCAGATGATGGGTACAGCCAAATGCTCTAGCACCTCCAGCGCTCCACCATCGTGCCCATAGCCCGCGCTAGGCTCGCGCTCACAATCTCGGCAGTGCGACGCTCCACCCTCGGCATTATCCACCTGCCACATTTTTAGCCCAATGCTCATCAGTAATCATCGACGGTCAGGTTCGTCCCCCAGCGTTGGTTGCTAAAGGCGACGACGCCAGCGGCATTCTCCGCCAGCACGTCGTCGACACATCCACAGCAATGCGCAGGCGGCGCATTAGCTTTAGCCCTCTAGGCATGCTGCCAGCTCATCCAGCGGCACTGTTGTCTCACCCGCTGGGTGCACACCACCCGGCGGTTGGCTTTTGTCGCGCGGGCCAACGATAATCTGTACCGGAATTTTTACAACAGTAGCCTCGCGGATCTTTTTGCCGAGCGATCTGTTGCGCATATCTGTTGTGTATCTTACCTCGTTGTATTTTTATAGGACGCATCAGTACCACTGTTCTTGAGCACTCGATGCGATTTCATCAACATAGTCTTCTACGGTGTTGTTACATCAGAGAATACGAACTTGCTCAGGCGCAATCCAGAGGAACCACCCCGCCGTGCTCAATAAAGACGCTCAGGAAGCGCTCGATCGAGCCCAGCAGCGCGCTATGAATCATCACGGGCCGAGCCATCTCACCCGCTTCATCGGGGTATTCGAGGCCAAAGCGCTCAGGCTGGACGAAGTCGAGCTGCACCGTCGCCACCTGTGCCGCGGCCAATCGCATCCGTCGCCATGAAGTCGATCTCGGCCCATAAAAGGCTGCTCACCTCCTGCTCGAAATAGTCCAGCTTGCTTGGCCGTCACAGCTGCCTTGAGCTGGAGCCTGGGCCGATTGCCACAATTCCTGGCGCCCCAGTCAGCCCCTCGCCCTCATCGCGATAACTCAGGCGGACACGCAGCTCATCCCAACAATGTGGTGCCAGCCCTCGGCGCAGGCCAGCAAATTACTCATCTCCTGCTCGATCTGATCCGCTCGGCAAAAACACATGGCTATCATCCTGCTGTCAGTGAGCGCACCTGACCTGCCGCCCAGTCGCCAGTCGTCGCGGTAGTCGGTCGTTGTCTCGAGGTAGGCACCGGCATATCGCGGTAGCTCCGTGGTTGGCTGGCAAAAATCTGCGTGTGGTGTGGGCAGTTCACGGCTTGAGGCCATCTTGTCGCTCGTCTCCTGGCTCGTCACGAGAAAGAGTTCATCGCCAAACTCGCCCAGTGCCCGCTCGCCTGTACAGATCCTTCTTGGTAATGTGCGGCGTCCAAACTTTGGCAAAGCTGTATTTCGCGCAGCTGGTTAGAGAGCCGCGCGCTTTATCCCGCAAGATCGTACCGCGCGGTGTAAAGAGTGGCAAGCCCACCCCACCAGTGGCGATGACATTGTGTAGAGGTCGAGTTCTTGCCAAGCTTGCGGTGGTCGCGCTGCTTGGCTTCTTCGCGCATTTGTAGGTAGCCATCAAGCTCCGCTTGCGTTGCAAAGGCCACACCATAGAGCCGCTGCATCTGCGGCCGAGTCTCGTCGCCCCGCCAGTAGGCACCAGCCACGCGCAGCTTGAAAGCCCCCACCTTGCCTGTACTCTCCACGTGCCCGCCACGGCACAGATCGCGTAATCGCCCTGGAGAGTAGAGTGATACCGTCTTTACTCTTGCTCTCACCTTCGTGCAGCGCCACCAAGGGCCTCCAGCCAATTCTTGGCAATGGTCGTCCCCGAGCGCTTCAGGTCATTGAGCAGCTCGATCTTGTACGGCTGATCCGCCTCCGTCGCCCAAGCAATCGCCTCATCCACCGGCACATCGCGGTGTGTAAAGGGCAAATCGCGGGCAATAATGCGCCGCATCTCCTTCTCGATTGTGCCAAAGTCCGCCTCAGATATCGTCACATCACCAAGGTCAATATCATAATAAAACCCCTGCTCGATGGCTGGCCCCACGCCAAACTTCGCCTGTGGCCACAAATGCTGGACGGCTTGCGCCATGATGTGCGCTAAGCTATGGCGCATTGCTTGCTGCTCGTTATTCATTGCTTTGTTTGCTCATCAACTCCTCCGCTGCGCGCTGGCAGCCAGAAGCCGACTCGCTCCTCCTTGGATATAAATTCATGTTGATAAAATACAAAACATGCGCCCTGGCACGGATACTCCATCCGACCAATTTCGCATGTCTCGGGCCGCTTTGCACACAAACGGCGGTTCCACTGGACTTGACGTTTACCGCCAAGCACTCATGACGCAACGTTCTCGCACATCACGACAGCCCACGAAGCTCGGGAGGCTGGTGAGGCCCCGTCAGCACTTACCATCTATTGCTATAACGAGAGTGGGGTGGCAAATATCGCTACATAAATCATGTAGCATTTTCGCGTTCACTCTCCTCACACTCCCTCCTCAGGAACACTATAAGGGTCGATCTCCCAAGTATCGACCTCTTGCGCTGGGCTGAAAACAGATTATTGCAATCTGTTTTCACACTCCATCGGATGAAGTGTGGGCGCGAATGCACAACAACCGCTCGAGCCTTTCATTTGAGTCTGCCACCCTTTGCCTCCCCGCATCTTCTGCTACAATACACGTGTCGGGCGATTAGCTCATTTGGCTAGAGCGCTTCATTGACGTTGAAGAGGTGAGAGGTTCGAACTTCATTGCCCACCATTTCGGTCTATTTGCCTATATACCCATTATCGGTCTGTGGGTGATCGAGACAAAAGCACTTACTGCCACAGTAAGTGCTTTTTGTTATAGTACAACTCCGTTACATTGCGTCACTACCAGCTCACACCACAAACTTGCAAAAACGCAAGCCTTGATGCTACGCCAAAGTCATGACACGAACAGCTCACAAACGCTCAGCCTGCCCCATTAGCTACAGCCTCGACCTTTTTGGCGACAAATGGACACCCTCATCATGCGCGATGTGTTGCTCTTTGGGCGCTGCTACTTCCGCGAATTCGCACGCGATGAGCGCATTGCCAGCAATATTTTGGCAGATCGCTTGGCGCGGTTAGAATCGGCTGGCTTGCTTTGATAAGCAGCGCGATCCACCCAAGGCAATCAATACATTTACAGCCCAACAGACAGCAGCTGGCAGCTCTTGCCGCTGCTCGTCGAACTGCTCTTTTGGGGAGCCTGCGCCGACCCGCACGCTGCCGTGAGCGACGACTATCGCACCACCATCGCCCACGAAAAAGATTTGCTTAAACAAGAAATCATGCTTGCCGCAAAAACTGGCACCTTTGTCGACTACTACCACAACACTATGGGTATACAGGTAGAACCTCTCACAAAAATTGATGCATAGTAAAAACATATACTATATTTTTAGTTGCAAATTGCAAGTGATGTGACCCTGCTTGGCATCGCTACTTTTTCCTCATGAGCCTACCTGCTGCACTCCCACAAATTCACATTGTATGAATTATAACAAAAATATTCACATACTGCAGCGTCTTCTTGTCGCCACCTCATCCTTCGCTCACAAGCGCCTTGGTGCCGTCGCGCTCAACCATGACTGTAACCTCTCAGCCTATCGTGTCACTTGCATATTACAAGCAAAACGATGAGCTGTTTTGTCAACCTATTTGCTAGTTTGTTATGAACAAAACATACGCAGATTCACACGCTGTGCCATACTCACCCAGACCACCTGCCTCACCCAAGAAATCGCTCACACCATCATCAAATTCACGCATCAACTATGCAATATAAAGCATATGCTTATCAATATTACACACTATCTGTATACTCCTCCCATTATCTCTACGAATGAAGCAGCAAAAACCAGCGCCAACAAATGAAAATTTGTGTATATATTCACACCACCATACATCCTGTCACTAAACTATCACGAGTTCGCCCGCTCCAGACTATTGTGTCCTAAGCAGTATAAAGAAACCTGGCATGCCACCACTTTTTGAGCGCCCAACCTTTTCACAGCACCACCTAGCAGGCATAGCTGTGGTTTTTCACCCATATTCATCCACACTACACTGCTAGTTATCCACATTGCTTTATGGCCTTTTTGCTCCCCATCGTATGCGTTTGGTGATATAATGCACGCATAACTCTCGTTTGTATTTTTGGTATTTTTATAGTATAACAGTTATTTTGATAAACTGACCTCTGTACAATCTGCCGGAGTGCCTTACTGTATTGCCACTATGAGCCCTACAATCACTGATTCTTGGCGCTATAACCCCAAGACAGTCTCGCTCTGAGCTAGCAAATCAACAGCCTCAGCGGCGGCAATAACACACATGCCAGCCCCCCTTCTCGCAGAATAATGAAGCGATACGCTTTATTGAACCCCCACAGACAAAGCAGAGGCATAAGAAGTCTGAGCAAATTACCACTGATAAACGGCCTTCTAGCGCCAGAGTCTTACCTACTCTTCAGTACCAATTTCCCTCTCGCTCTTCAGCGGGGCATAAATCTGCCACAAAGTCCTGCTAGATCACCCGTCTCGTCAACACGAGAAATTCTACTCTAAGCACTGCAGCTCTTATAGCCCCCAGCCAAGGCCGGCAGAGAATATAAGATAGCTGACACTCTACGCTCCAATCCTCGCCAATACAAAAACCGGCCATTCTCTGGCCGGTTATATATACCGCTACAAAAGCGCGAATTCTACTTTTCTTGCGCTGCTTTTTGGCGGCTTTTGGGCTTGTTTTGGCGGCTTTTTGGCTTGTTTGGCGGCTTTTAGCGCGGTCGCGCGAGCCGGTAGTGGCCTTGACGGTTACGTCAAATTTGTCGAGGTAGCGACCAAACGCCAGGTGTGTCTGCGCATTAAAGGCACCAATTGCACTAAAGCAAATGGATGTGACAGGCATAAGGATCCACTGCGCCACCATAGCAAAGCTGCGCTGGCGCTTGTAGCGCTCGGGGCGGTGGCAACATTTTGAGCATCAAGAAGACGGTGATAAAGATACCGATCATCGCAAAGCGCTGCAAATTGCTAATCACCTCGGGCAGCATGTGCACTGCATAGCTGCGCGATGATTCTTGGTTGATCAACAGTGGCACCCACCCACCAAAGGTTACCAAAAAGGCCATCACTGCCAGGGTTACGTGCCCATCGAGCAAGCGTATGAAGCGGGCAAACACTTCAGCAAACGGTACATTGCGCCGCCGCGTAAAGGTACGCACTGCTACATATGGGACATCCGATGCACCATAGCTCCAACGCCGGAGCTGCTTAAACTGTGCCACCACTGTCCCCCAAAAGGTGTTGTCCATCACGGCATCTTGCTAGATCGGCACATGAATAGGCAAAACGCTATAGTCTCCCGCAAAGTAGAAGTAGCTGCGCCAGTACTGCTGGCCATCTTCCACAATGCTGCGCGTGCTCCAGAAGTTCATCTCCACCAGCGCGTCCATTGGCTGTGAGTGCGAGGCAAAGTTGCGCACTGTGTGGGGGCGCATGCTGCTGATGATCGTCCAAAAGGAGTTACCGGTGGCAATCACCCGCATTGGCGCTGGGGCATCCCAGATATTGCCAGTATAGTGCAATCGGCTGGTACGACAGACGTTTGCGCTCGGGGTGAACGATATACTCCATACGCCACATAGTCGAAGTATGAGGGGTATGGGCGGTTGTCGCTGTCGAGCGTGGTGATCATCACATCACTGTAGGCAATCCCCTGCTCGTCACAATAGCGTTGGAGCTGCTTGCCCGCATAGGTGATGTTACCGCCCTTGCCAATTCACTCCTCATCAGGCATGTCCTTAGGGTGCACAATGGTCTGAAGGTGGAAGAATACATCGCTACTCCTGCTGGAGACGAGCTGCTGTGCGGGCAATATCCACCCCACCACGCCCTCGTAAGCAAGAACGAGGATGATCTGTTTGTTGTTGTACGTCGTATTCTTGACCGACTCGATGGTGGGCTGCAAGACATCATACGACTCATTGTACGCCGCCACAATCACTGCTTGGTAGAGCTTGCGATGCGTCGCGGAAGCTGGCTGGGTCGGCTGCCATAAGGCGGAGATTCTCGCAGTGCTCTGGCGTGAAATTGCGCTCGATGACGCCTAGGCAATGCTGCTGCTGGATGCAGCATAGCTCGCTACTGGGTCTTCGAGCTGCTCCAGGCGCGCCGCCAGTTGACCATCTGTGCCTTCTCCAGCTGGTGGTGGCCTGTCAGTGTACGATAGGCAATGCCAACCGAGCGGACAATCACACTCATCACCAAGACGAGGAGGTAGATAGACGCCCACAGTGGATTAACCAAAGACAAAATGATGAAGAGTATTAGCATCCCATAGCTTAAGAATGCTGGGAGAATTCTCAAATAATCGGTAGAGGAGGGTGCGCTTGCCCATAGGCAGCTCGAGATCGTTGTGGTTCATTTATCGATACGCCAGGTGCATTACTGCTAATCCATACGAGGCAGCAACCAGCAGCACCAATACTGCTGCCGCCCCCACAAAAAGCGCTGTCTGGCGGCGCTGCAGGCTATATAGCTTAACCATCAGGCCAATGTGCATCACCATCACCAGCGCACCAAACAACACAAAACTGAGCAAATAATACCAATAACTCTTATAAAAGTGCGCCTCGCCAAAGGCGGTGTAGCGCACATAAACCTGCACATCGCGCACCTGCAGCGTGAAGCCCATCACCAGCATATAGATGATGCCCGCAACAAACACGCCAATCAGCGCCGCAAAGAATGGCCGATCGGCCGCGATCGTGCGGAGAGGGGTGCGCAGAAAATCCTTTTTCTCTTTGGTCATAAACAAATGGAGCCGCTGACCGGACTCGAACCGGTGACCTACGCTTTACGAAAGCGCCGCTCTACCAACTGAGCTACAGCGGCATCACCGCTATATTATACTAGAGGCGAGGCGAAAATGGAAGGTGGCGAAGCGGGATAGCTCAGATGAGCTGACTTCGCTGCAGCGTGGTGCGCTTTGCGAGAGTGCTGTGGCTGGAGACACGATGGTGGTGCTCTCTCTGCGCTCTCCTGAGTAAAGACTCCACCTCCCACCACTTCATCCATCATGAGGTGAAAACTCGTTGTAATAACGAGCTTTCAGCCCCTGAGTAAATCAAGAGGTCGATACTTGGGAAGTATCGACCTTTTACAGTGTTCCATCGGAGGAGCTGGGAGGTGGAGTGTGAAATAAGACTCAGGTTCTGCGATTCCCACAAACCTCTTTGCGATTTTGGTAATGTGCTGCTACTATTGATCTAGCCTATGCGCTCGTAGTGAAGATGGCTCATCACGTCCCCTGTCACGGAGAAGATCGCCGGTCTCGAACCGGTCGAGCGCGCCAGTATTGGATACGATATACCTCTTGCAATGCGTCAAGTGGGTACGTTTTTATTTAGTGCACGAAGAACCCCTGTTGTAGCATGTATCACCTCAACCTCACATATCACAAAAACACCTCTAAGAGAGGTGTTTTTGCAGCAGTCCGATGCCAACGCTTAGCGCGTAAACTTCTGCGCGCAATGCATGGTACTCGTAGATTTCGTCATCTGAGAACCAGTGATTGATCTCCTGCTCAGCTTCCTCGGGATTGCCCGAAGCGTGGATGAGGTTAGGCACACCCTTGTCTTCGTCGTTGGCATAGCCAGCTCGAGTGCGAGTAGTCGCCGCGGATCGTCCCTATCTCGGCAGCCATTGGCTCGGTGGGGCCCACCAGCTTGCGCACCAGCTTGACAGCCTCTACTCCCTCAAACACCATGGCAATAACTGGCCCTGCATCATAAAGTCCAACGTCACCCCAGGCGTGCTTTGCCACGGCGCGACACCATTTTGCTGATCTCCCCATGGTGGCGTAGTAATGATCGCGCGTTGAGCGATCATCTTGACAGCCACAATCTTGAGGCCCACCCGTTAAAACGGGTCAAAATCTCGCCGACAATTCCCTCGCTGCACAGCGTCTGGCTTGAAGACGACCAAGGTCTTTTGCACATTATTATTGTTGGGCACCGCTGTTGTTTCGCTCATAAAACTCCTTATTGTTAGGTCGCTTGTATTATAGCGTATTGTGAGTGATCGCGAAAATGGAAAAGCGCTAGAACTATGGTGTATTGCGTCGTAGCCTACCGGATCGAAAATGTTCCGGCCAGATTAGACGATAGAGTATACCCGCATACATTATTGCTGGCCTCCAGATATTTTCTTATCCAGTGGCTACGATGCTAGCTAACAAACAAAACACATAGTTAGATACGATAACCCTGCCGACACCTGATGCTCTACCTCTCTATCTATATATTGTGGTATACTATGGCAAATGGCACAGCACTATTATATGCAAGATTTGATCATCGACTTCATCGAATATATGGAGGTGGAGCGTGGCCGATCGTCCAAAACAGCAGAGAACTACAAACACTACCTCGAGCGCTTCGTTGAGTTTGCTGGTGCTGAATTGACGGTCGATCAGATCACGCCCGAGTTGGTGGGCGCTACCGCCTCTGGCTCAATCGCTACCAGCGTCTATGGTGAGGAGCTGCATGCTCACCCAGAGCTACCACCTCATCGCGCTGCGTGGCTTCCTCAACTACCTCTCCAAGCGCGACATCGCCAGCCTCTCCCCCAGCAAGATCGAGCTCCCCAAGACGCACAAGCGGTAAGTTACCTTTCTGCATTATGACGAAGTAGAGCGGATGATCGACGCCGTACCAAGCGATGGCAGAAGTCTAACCTACGCGACAAAGCCATCATCGAGCTGTCTTCTCCAGCGGTCTACGCGTCTCGGAGCTTGTCAATCTCAATCGCGATCACATCAACCTCAAGCGTCGCGAGTTCATGGTGCGTGGTAAGGGCCAGACCGGCCGGTCTTCGTCAGTAGCCGTGCCGCCGAGCAGATCGAGACCTACCTCAGCGCCCGGCATGATTCAACTCGACCCGCTCTTCATCAGCTATAGTCGCAACCACGGTGCCACAAACACCAGTGGCGACTTCCGCCGCCTCACGACGCAGCGCGTGCAATCGATGATTGCAAATATGCCCGCCTCGCTGGTATCACCAAGCACGTTAGCCCCCACTATGCGCCACAGCTTTTGCCACCGACCTGCTGATGAACGGCGCCGACCTACGCAGCGTCCAGAGCATGCTGGGCCACAGCAACATTTCAGCACCACCAGGTCTACACCCACGTCACCGATCAACACCTGCGAGACATCTTCGAGCAGTTTTCATAGTGGGAGAGAACAGGGGTAAGATAGTGCTATCTCGAGGCTTTATCATCATAGCCTCTCCCTCTTCGTCGTAGCATCTTGTGTAAAAATAAGGCGTGTTAAGAGAACGCTGTGCTAGCTCATCCTCCCACTCATTTCATCCGATGGAGGTGACAATCGGTTGTAGCACCGATTGGCAGCCTATGCAGGTCGACACCTGGGAGGTGTCGACCCTTATAGTGTTCCGGAGGAGGTGTGGGGAGGTAGAGCGTGAGCTAACGCCAGAAAGAAATTCTGGTCAGATGCTTTGTATATCTTGAGCGAGGATTGATGTCTGCCTACTTAACTATTAACCGCCGACTTCCTATGTCATACCTATCCATAGTATCTTCATTACCACTACAACACCTATATTCATTATATGCTAAACTCCCAAAATTGCTGATTCAGCATGGAAATTCATTATCTTTCAGCTATTTAGCTACGGCAAAGTGATTCCTACGGATTACACGACGTGCCCAGTGGCCCAGCTTCGTCGTTGGTGACGTAGAAGTTTTTGCAGAGGCCAGCGATGTCGACGCCTTGCTCTGGGAAGGTGAAGCTACCGTTGGTGTTGAAGCCGACATTGACGCGGCTTTTGATGCGGCGGAAGATGGTGTCTGCCCGGCCGGTGGAGTCGATTTCGGGCTGGACGGGTCGAACTTCGTCACGCTAGTTGCTCGTTTGAGCGAGATCTTGACTGCTGAGGTTTTGTGCAGGCTGGTCACGCGCAAGAACGCCACACGCGAGCCAGCTGGTACAGACTCACCACCAGCCATTTGAGGACGGCTTGGCAGGCGTAGCCACCACCGGTGTAGCGCGTTGGAGCATGACACGGCATTAACAGTCGTCTGAGCACCGCTATCGCTATTGGCACGCAGGCCGCGCTGGATGGTGAGTGGGGTTGGCATGTCAGTAATGATGTCTGGGGCGCAAGAAGTTAGTCGAGACTTGAGCGCCATCGAGCTCGCTCAGGCTAACGCGCTTGTCTTGCGGGCAAAGCAGCCTGGGCCCGATGAGGGCTGCGTTGCTCCACTCGGTCTCCTGCGTGGTAACGAGCGGAGATCACAGAGTTATGTCTCCGGCTGGAGGCGACTTCGTTGTTCGCCGTCATGCGCACCCACCCGTCTGCACTAACTATCAGCGGCATCTGCGCCAACCAGCGAGTCGACGGTGGACTCTTCTGCCAGGTCGAGCTTGACGTCCCAGACTTGGCCTCAATCTTAACACAGGTGTAGGCTTGCATGAGCTGCTGCTGCCGCTACTTCGGTCTTGATGGTCGTCTCACCACCGACGGACGACCACCACCGGCTGGCCGTCACACAGTGTTGCAGTGCGCTGCTGCTCAATGGCGCGCGTTATGCGCTGCGTCATTACCCTCTTGAGCGCCGCACGAATGACACGCTTGCCATCCTCCACCTCCAGCGACCGCCGAGTCGGGCGCACTCTGCGAAAGGTCGTTGCTGCTGCTGGCGCGCTGTTGCTCCCGTACCATCAGACGGATAAAGCTCACCGTTACCACCGTGACTCGGGCACTGCTGAAAACAATCACCACAAAGAGAGCGACACCATACCGCTCCGCCGCCGCTTGTTGCCTGCCAGTTGCATCCACTCTCATCATCCTACCCCTGTATCACTGTCTCAAAATATTAATGGCACAGAAGTTGTAATTAGCACCGTCGTTCGTAGGTGGTTTGCAGGTCTGGCTTGGCGGTGCGTTGATCGTGGTCTCGCTGGTTCGTCCCAATGACGCAGCGCGGAGGCGGTAGATAGTGTGTGTGCCCTTCGGTTGAGTCGATAACGGGATTGATTTGTAAATCGCAGCAGCCAAATCCCTCGCGTGAGCCCAGCAGCTCCTGTTAGCTGCTGAGGAAAAACATCGGTCGAGTACGTGCCACTGAGCTGCCGGGTTGCAACACCTGTGCACTGTGCATCAGCCACACGGGCGAGGTGACAATCATATCGCCGCGCACATCACCCCTGGCGCGTGTGTCGTTTTGGTAGCGGATGGCACCGCCTTGCTGTAGCTTTATGCCGGCTGGGCTCCACATACGACACGTACCAGCACAGACGTCCCAAACCCACCGCCTTTGTGTCGGCGACACATAGTGGATCCCATCCGCGAGGCCAAGGCATCGCGTCGGAAGGAATCGGCTACATCGACGCCCCTGCGAGGTTGATTGACTGAGCGTCACCCCTCTCGCATACAGGCTATTAATAATCTGCAGCGTGAGGTCGTAATGGCAATGAGCAGCACCGAGGAGGAAGCCCATCGCCAGCAGCAGCTCGATGAGAGCGGAAGCCCAGCTTCCGCGCCGTGCGTGGCTCGTTGCCGTGTTAGGGCAGAAAGTTGCCGCGGCTTCTCTCCCGTGTTTTACCCTCTGTTATGCGCAAAGCCACATCATACAACCTCGTTACGGTGCCAACCGTCATTGGCTTATCACTGCGCCAGCAGTCGGCACAGCAGTGCAGAGACACACATCATAGGCGTAGGTTGGCGTTGGCACCTCCGCCTTGACACAATCTGACAAAGAGCTGCGCCCGCGGATCATTTGCCAAAGTCCACCTTGCTGTGCGGTCGTGGGCCTCGCCGCAGCTCGCATCGTACCGGCCTCGAAGAGACGGACGGACCCGCTTGCCCGTGGCAGCACCGGACCCGCGGCGCAACAAAGAACGCGCCGCGCCCCGCACGTATTCGGGCGAAAGGCGGCAGTTGCTCCCCAGCGAGCTCGCTGCTCAGCGTAATGGGCGAAGTTGCACCTACCTTGCTCTTTTGATGGTCTCACGCTGCTGCTGACTGCCCGCTGAGCAGTCCGAATCAGCAGCACCGCGAGCCGATCTGCTGCCGCACCTGTGTTACACTCAGCCAGAGCTGCGCGAGCGCCATACCTTGGTTCATAATCATAAACGCCCCCACAATTACTACATACCAAAGAGCACGAAGGCAAACATCACCTCAATGATCGTAATCACCCCGCTCGTGGCGACGCTCTAGCACTGTCCCATCCCTCCACCGATCAGCTTCACACTGCTGGCCGAGCTGCCACGGGCAATCACTCGCCCCACTAATGCCAGTAAAGACCAATCCATCGGGACTCGACACAGGTTGGTGTCGCCCTTTGGGCGCTCGGGCTATCAGGCGCGCGAGAGAACGGCTCATAGGTTGTCTGTGTTACCAATGTAGGTCTTGAGGGCACCACCGGAGGGCGAGCGCATCGATCAAACACGAGTGGCGTGGCACCCTGCCGCAGCGCCAGTCTCCCTACCGCTAGTCTCGTAGGTAGTTGGTCCGCTGGCGGTGCTGACAAAACAAGCCCCGAGTGAGTTAGCGCCCCATAATCCGTTGCTGCAGTTGATGCGCGCGCGGTGGTGCGTAAACGTCCGCGCTTATGAGGCTTCGGCCATCACGCGCCAGTGGTAATAAAACCGCCCAATAATGGTGCACTCTGCTCGTGCCAGGCACTGCGGAGTAATACCTGACCACGTCCGCGTGCTGCAGCCAAGGTTGCGGTCGTGACTCGTTCTGGACACCCACCACCCGGTCGTACTCCCGGAAGAAACCACTCAGCGAACGCGTGGCATCGCGATAGCGCCAGCAGCATTGACCGTCGCACCCACACTCCACCATAATCCCCGGCTGCCACTGTCTCTACCCACCGCCAAAACAGCATCATCTCAGTCAATGGTGAACCCTCGCTTTCACCCTGGCATTACCTTATAACCTCCTAGCATAGCAGCAAGCACTGATATTGCGCGATAGGCGCGATAAGGATCTTTACAGCCCCAGTGGCACGCCACCAGCGCGCGCAAGATATGCCCACCAAACAAGAGTGGACAAACGTCAGCCAGACAGCAGCGGCCCAAATGGCACCCTGCGTGAGCGCGGTATTGCAGCCGGCCACGCACCAGGCCCGGCAGGACGATGATACAGCCCAGCATGTTGGAGAGAAGAACAGCGTCATAAAGGCCAATCGCCAATCACCCAGTAGCAGCCAGCCCACGCAGAGCTTCATTCACATCGCCAGCTAATCCTATCGCCTCGCGCGAGATGGCATACAGCCCACCCATACAATCCCGCCAGCGTGCGCCACCGCCCCGTGAGTGATACAAGATCAACATCGTGCAGCGCCGTCATCCGCACGCACGAAGAGCAAAGCGCCCAGTTACGCTTCACAGTTAAGCGGGTCAGGCAGGGAGCGCCACTTCGGCGTCATACGCCGCGATCACTCAGCACCGCGCCACCACCACCCGCTGGCTGCGCGTAAAAGAGTTAGCGCTGGCTGGCAATGCCCATGGCCATACCAGAGCACGACAGTGCCAGACCGTCAGCACCCGCGCTCCATCACCAGCCTCGAAACCAACCAATGAACTGCTGGCAATAGCGGCGCGCCCACCAGTCGACGAGCCGCCGACTACCGAGGTGCAGATCATACCACGCCAGCACTACGCCCACGCCCGCAGGCAGCGCGGAGCGACAGCGCAGTGTGCCGCCTTTGCAAGAGGACAATACGCAGTTGACGCCATTCGCGTTTGGTCGTGTGTACCGGTTTGCTTATCAGTCCGCAGTTGCCGCGCACGCACCCGCCACACTGCGCGCGCGCGCAAAGCTACCCAGCACTACGCCGAGAAGGAGCAATGCGCCTGCATATCAAGCATCGCTCACACCCTCACCAGTATGCGCAAAGATATGCAAGAACGTGCCATCATCACGCCCCACCGAAGGCTCATGCAGACATACTATCCGGCCAGAATATACGGCAGGTTCTCACACCCAATTTTGGCATACTGGGCCTTCGCAAACCTTTTCTTGTTCGGCAAGCATGGTGTGTGAGCCCCGGGATTTATCTGTACCCTTTGCATATACAACTTAGCTCATCTCATCGCCACCAACTCACCATACTTCTTCCAATTGGTGACGAGAATCTGTGAAGTGCTCTAGAGCTTACGTCGTTAAAAGTGTGCAGGTTAACACAAGAACGTGACATTTTGGGATGAAGCTATACCGCGCGGTATTACCTTCTGACCGCTGGGTTGTACCCAGTACGTGAAACAAGCTGCGCCAGATAAACCAAGAGCTCCGCCCGCTTAGTCGCTAGCCTTCTAGGAATATTTTCACACGCGTACACGCAGCACCTGTGTACTCCAGAGAAAAGAGGCTGGCAACTTGCACCAGCCATCTTCTTTGTGTAACTTTTTGCTCTACTCACGACCTCGAGGCAGCGCGTCACGCCGTTGCCGCCCGGCCTCTAGCTTGGGTGAGACGACGACGAATTGCTTCGACAGTCTTTCTCCGAGGGTAGCGCCACTCAGATGCAGTGGCGTCGCAGCGCACACCCTCGACGACGTGATGGCGCTCTCGGTAGAAGGGCGTTACGGTGCCATTGCCCGCATTATCTTGGACGGTGATGCCTTTGTCGAGGTTCGAGATCACTCCAGGTAGCTTGGAGGCCATTACCGTCGGGGAACTTCCCGCGGGTTGTTTGACGGTATATGCGTCGCAGCAGCAGCGAAGCGTTTTGCACTATCGCCCTTGCGCGCCGTGTCGCGCTGACCCTGCTGCAGTGAGCAGGTGAGCGCCACAAAGCATCAAGAATACTGCAAGGCGGCAATCGCACAGCACCAGCATCGCCCTCGATGATGGTAAACCCTTCTTGCTTTCAAGGCTGGTAGTCGTTTCCATACTTTCCTCGTACCAACGTACGAAATACAACAGAGTGTTACTGCTATCATAGCGCAGAATGGCAGCGTTGTTCTAGGTTTTGTCTCGCAAGCGAGATGATGGACCTGTGTGGAGGGATTGCAAAACGGTATGCTAGTATGACTGGTATTTTGGGCACTCACATAGAAAATGTACTAAGAATGGCCCGCCATGTGTATTTCCGCCGAGAAACCATAGGCATTGCAATTAGCGCTTTGAATACGCCCACTTTGTCTCACCGCTGACGCCCCATCGCTCCTTCCTCCGGAAACACAACAGGTCGTGACATTTCCCAAGCATGACCTCCCATGCGTTATAGGCTAAAACGCCATTTATGACGTCAGTTTTCACACGCCATCAGACGACGAATACTCTACTTCTGCGGCACGTCGGATGTATTCTTGCACTGCCGTCGCTTTTGAGCTGTGCGGACTCAGCTTTCGGTAAGCCCAGTGAGGGGAATATAGACGTAGGTGAAAACGGATTTTGCCATCGTTCTCTCGCTGTCATCACTGTGACGAAGTAGTAGCCACTGTCGGTTGTGCTCTGATGACACCAGAGGGCTCTTCCGCCAGGCCTCGCGCTTGGCAATCTCACCGACCGCGAGGCCGCGTAGCCACCGCGAGGTTGATCAGGCCAGAATCCCACAATTCGCAGCATGCTGCGGCCACTCGCCACCGTTGGGTCGCGATTTGGCACTCGCCATTGCTACTTGCCACCAGCCCCCGCGGCTTTGCGCTGCAGCTCATCGGCCGTTTTATCAACCGCAAAGGCTACCGAGCCCGCACAATGCCAGCCGTACCGCTTGGCGATAATCCGATGGCGTACCAGTTATACATCATGCGCGAGTCGATGCATCATACGCTTCGCGCTAATCTTGCCATTAGCAGTATTGCGCTGTTGCTCGATAACGGTATCAATGTCTTGATCGCTCACCATGATGTTGTGCTGGCGCGCGTAACTTGGCGGCGTGCAGGTGTCGACCAGCGCTCGGCTGAGCGACCCACGCTTGATGTGCTTTGAGCTGCCGGCGACCATCATCACCGTATCGATGCGATCCCGTCGTACTTACCAGGTAGAATTTCGACCCCGATACCGCACCAGGTAGTCGCTATAGCGCACGAGCTCACCATCAATACTGGCTACCGCACAGGAAAATTTGCGTCATATGGTAGAGGAGGTTGTTGAACCTGGGCAATGTAGAGCTGCTGCCACGCCACTGCCGCCAGCAGTAAGGCTGCCACCAGCGCCACAATGATTGTGTTGATAATCACCCGTCGGCGTGACGTCTGATAGGGTATTTGAACTTTGCGCCCACCAGCCAGCCATCTCTCGCGGTGTCGCTACCGTCTCGTGGTGATGCGCCTCGAACTTTGGGAGGTTAGTTGGCTGTGCCCGCCTCTGTTTTGGCAGATTTTGCCCGCTTTGCCCCCGCTTCGGCTTGAGTACTGCCAGGCGATCTTTCAGACCAGCGGCTGGGGCAGTTGATGAGACCGAGCGCCGCAGCGGCTTGGGTTTGGGTTTTTGCTTGGTAATTTCATGGTGATACTCCCTGCTTGTGCCGACGCGCTCGCCTCGCTGACGGCATCTTGCAGCTGACTGTAGATCTGCTCGATGATCGACATTGCGGATGATGAGATCGCCCACAAATGTTTGATCACAATCGTACCAAAATGAAACACCTCACCCGAGAATCCTGGCTATTATAGCTGATATTTTGATTTTTCGCGTCCCAGCTCCACCACATCGGCGTCCCAAAAATCCTTTTGCGTCACCTGGCGATGCGCTGGTCGGTCACAATGTAGTAGGTGAGCGCCACATCATGATAGCAAAAGCCAATAGACCCCAAGACGAGCCCCACCACTGGCAGCAAGCCCAGTGTGTCTTGCCAGATCAGTGGTGGAATAGCCCCCACCGCCAGCGGCACCAGCAGCATATAGAACCCCTTGCGCATGGCAATAATATGCCGCCGAGACAAACAGCAGCTCCTCACCGCCGCGCTGCCCATTAAAATGCCTTGGTCTGTGCCATTATTCTGCCTTTTGTGTGTAATTATTGTTATGCTTTTCTTGCTGTCCAGCTGTAGCACGAACTCACCTCTACTTGGGTGCCAAACCTGCTGAGCGCATGCTATAGGGCGCGCTGGACAAGAAAATATTCTAGAAGGCCAGCGACCAAGCAAACGGATAATCTCTGGATATATTCTGGCCGGAAAGTATTTTTCGGTCTAGTGAGCCCTATAGCAGCAGTATCCTCTACATCTCACGCTTCACCTCCCCACACTCCATCGGATGAAGTCATGGGAGAGTGAGTTAGCACAGAAGAAGCAAAAGCTTCAATTATTCACCCCTTGACACCACCCCACAAATCCCTCGCGTATAATAAAACCATGACAATACTACGGAGTATTTGTATATGGTGACAGCTGGCGATTTATTCATAAGCGCCGCACTACTGCTGGTGCCGGAGCGCCACCAGTGCCACCGCCGCACCACCCACCAGCTGCGCCACCAGTGCCAAAGGTGTACCAACCAGTGGCTGTCGACCCCACTGAGCCGATCGCAGCACCTGACTGGCAGCGTCGCCTTTGGCCATGGCATTGTGCGAGCGCTCTGCATGCTTGTGGCGGGAGCGCTTGGTTGGTTGTGCTACTCTGTTGGACAAGTGGCGGCGACACGATCCATGCGCCAGCCGACTCTGCGGCTTGGGCCGTCTCTATTCGCCTCTTCTCTCCGCCATCATGTTCGTCACGCTGCCTGCAGCTGGGAAGCATATGTCCGACTGGGTGCGATGGGTGGCTGAGGTAGTTGGGTGATTTGGGAGACAATAAATAAAAGCCCCACGTTTCTTCGCTTCGTAGTTCTGCGCTTACCATCACACGATACTCACAAAACAAAAACCCGCCGTTACCTTGGCGAGTTTTTGCTATGCAAGTCAACACACCTGAGCGGTGCACTATACCACATCGCTGCGCATTAGTTCATATACGAGAGTATTGGTACCCCCGGATAGGAGTCGAACCTACAACCCTCTCTCCTAGGACGGAGCCGCCTCATCCAGCTGAGCTACCAGGGCATGGGTATAGCATAGCATGCTATTTACCTGAAGTGAACTGTGCTAGACGACAAAAAGCTGAGGCATGGACACTCAACCAACTTCCTGACAGTAGCACTCTCATATCATAAACGGCTATAGACGATCAGACTTTTTCTCTCATGAGATCGTCACAAGATTCAGGAATATCGCATAATCCAATTGCTGGAGTGGTATCGCACCAAACAAGAACATCTGGAGGCCGTGCGGACTCAGCAAGCGGATGGCCTCTCTGCGCGATCCGGCCGGAACATTTTCGGCTCGCCTGATGTGACACTGCCCTGGACCTTAGTAAAGTATTCTCCTCTATTCTGGCTGCAAGCACTACGCGTCAGCCGCCCTACCGGCTATATATCGGGAAGAGATGGTTGCCACCACGCCAGCCACGATGGCGAGGACTGACTCATCAGGACGCGCTCGAGGGCGGTGGAGAGATGTTGCGGGATTTTCGCTCAGGTCGCTCGTAGACCTCCGCGGTCAAGCCCATCATTTCTTCGTCGATCTTGCCCGATTGCTCACCAATCTTGATCATCTGAGGCACCATATTGGCAAGATGTAATCCTTACGGCGAAAACGTGAGACAGACAGCGCTTCGCCTACATTCCTGACCTTTCTCGGCAGCCCGGCGGATGGAAGCCTCGATAATCGTAATACTGACCCTCGTTGCGGTGATGTCGAGCATGTCGAGTATGATCGCGCTGCGCACCAGTGGCAAGCGCGCCTGGCCGGTGCGGGTAAAGCGCGCGCCATATAGAGCTTAGCCGAAACATGCTGCGAAACGAAGGCAAGCTGATGGAGCTGTTGCATTGAAGCGTGCGCCAGGCCCTGTCTCATGCATGGCCGGCGGTGAAGCAGATAGCACTCCACCAGGCAAAATCAGCTCCGCCTACTCAAAAGCTGCGGTAACTTTTCGCCACGGCGATCAGCGCCGCAGGTGAGGTAGCCTGGCAGCGTCTTGTGTGCATGTCGCCATATAGCTTCTCCACCTGCGGCACCACCATATCGAGCAACATAAAGAGCATCACGCTCATGATCACCGCCAGACGACGATGGCTGAGCTACCGTCATGGCACCGCGAATCTTGCTCACCATGGCGGCATCCTTTTTCTCTTGGCTGGGAGGCAACCCGCTTGAGCGCTTGGCTCGAGCGTACCAGGAGGCCTCACCTGCAGTCACGAGCGAGAGGTGGATTTTGTCAAGATCTCGATGTTTACCAAAGTGAGTCCGATAGCCGCCGACCACCCCAACATCGGCAAATGATCTCTGATATCTTGCAGCTTCTTATTCTCCGTCTGCTCCAGCACATCGTACGAAGCTGCTCTGGCGACAGGTAGCCCCGCACCGATTAGTGTTGCGAGCTGACGAGTAAAGACCACTTTGTCTTTGGTCGCTCGGCACGACGCGTCAGCGTTACCAGCAAGAGCCCACCGCTCTCTACCGGATTTCTTTTGATGACATGAGCGGAACGAAGCTCCTGCTCGGTCAAAACGCGCGCCGCCGCCATCTCAGACTGCTGGCCTGACGATAGATTTGATGGATGGTGTCGGTCGCTTTGTCGCGCTTCGTAGCTGAACCTCGCATTGATTATCCCTTCCCGCTAAGCGCTCAAATTCGGTGAGATCAACCGCGAACTCGCTGCGAAGCGCATCATCATGTCACGTGCGCCACCTGGACCAGGCTCACCAGCGTGCGATCCATCTGTTCGTGCGCTTGGTCGGCCCTGCAGTCCGATGATGGCATCGTTGCGACCTCTTGCCCTCGCGGATGACGTTGCGCACCGCTGCGTTGGCCACCAAGACCTCAGCGGCTACCACTCGTCCACCACCAATGGCTGGCACCAGGCGCTGGCTACAGATCGCCATCAAGATATTGGCCAGCTGAGCCCGAATCTGTGGCTGCTGGTGCGGCGGGAAGACGTCGACCGCGCGATCGATACCTGCGCTGCACCTGTTGCGTGCAAGGTAGCAAACACCAAGCGGCCTGTCTCAGTGCAATAGTGATGGCAGCACCATCATCCCGAGATCGCGCATCCACCAATCAGCACGACATCTGGGTCTTGGCGTAGACTGGAGGCGCAGCGCGGCGCCAGCGAGTAGGGTGCTCATAGTGCACTCTGCGCTGCACGACCACCGAGCGCTTACTCTTGTGAGTGAACTCAATCGGTCTTCAATGGTGATGATGTGGTGCGACTTTCAGTGTTGATCTTATCAATCAAAAGCGCCAGTGGTAGACTTACTACTCACCAGTTGTCCTGTTACCAGCACCAGGCCGCGCGGGAAGTCAGCAAAGGTCATGACGACGGGCGGCATACCGGGAGCTCGGTTACAGATTTGATTTCATCTGGGATCAAGCGCAGCGCAGCCGCTGTTGCCCCGCTCATGAAAGGCATTAACCCTGAAGCGCCCAGAGATTACCAAAGGCAAAGCTAAAGTCAAACTCTTTTATCCTTCATCAGCACCCTAGCTGTTGGTCTTGGTCGAGAATAGCAAAGACGAGCCGCTCCAGCCCAGTCTCTGTCCAGCGGGCCAAAGCCCGCCACAGCCGCGCGCCATCAATGCGCAGCATGGAGGTAGCCCCACCTGAATGCAAAGTCTGAGGCGCGCGGCGCACCCTACATCCCCGAGCAGGACTTCTACGCGTAATTTCATTTCGCGTGGTAGTTATTGGTTCCTTTCTATGCTATGTCTGATGTGACACGGTTGACTTCTCCAGGTGGTAATCCCTTTGCAGCGCCTTTGAGGTAGCCATCTTGGCGCATCGTGATCATCCCTTGCTCGATGGCTTTCTCGATCTCGGTGCCGACGCTGGCAGTAACGCGAGCTGCTGACTCTCCGTCACTTCCATCACCTCAAAGAGTCCGGCTCGGCCGCTGTAGCCCCGTGGTGTTGGCGGTATCGCGTCCACGCACCAAGCGGTAGGATTTTGGCCAGCTAGCGGCAAGTCATCTATAGCCAAGGTCAGCTGAGATTTTGGGCTGCTTCTGCCTTGGTCTTGGGTAAGAGATGCCCGCCAGTGTTGAGGATCATCTCGTCTCGAGCGGGTTCGACCAGTACTCGTGCTGCGGCCCGATGCGCGTACCAGACGCTGGCCAATGATGGTATTAACGGTGCTAGCACGAGGAATGGCTCGATATGCATATCGAGCAAGCGCGCGCAACACTCCCGCCGCTGAGTTGGTAGTGGAGCGCGTACTAAAGACAAGGTGACCCGTCAGTGCTGCCTGAACGGCGAGGTTGGCCGTCTCGTTGTCGCGGATCTCCCCACCATCACCACATCAGGGTCTTGACGGAGAATACTGCGCAGACCATTAGCAAAGGTAAGACCAACGTCACTATTAACCTGGATCTGGTTGACTTCTCCATTTTGTACTCCACCGGGTCTTCCAGTGTGACGATGTTGATGGTATCGTCCTTGGATTTCTTTGATCAGCGCACAGAGGCTGGTCGACTTTACCGCTACCAGTTGGGCCACGTGAGGATCATCCCATTGGGGCGGTGGATCCTGGCGAATGCAGCCGGAGGGCGCGGCCCAGCATAGCCCATCTGCTCGAGCTCGAAGGATGCCAGTCTTATCTCAGCAAGCGGATCACCACCTGCTCACCCCACACCACGGGGCTACATGGCAATACGGAGGTCAACTTCCTTGTCTGCCACCTGACAGCAAACTGCCCATCCTGCGGGATGCGGTGCTCATCGATCTTCAGCCTGTACAGGATCTTGATCCGGCTCACCAGTGCTGGCTCAATACTCTTAGGTAATTGCGTAACTTCGCGCAGCACACCATCGACACGGCAGCGGATCTTGAGCGACTTCCAGCGGCTCAATGTGGATATCGCCTCGCACGGCTCTTTACGACGTATCTCGAGAATGGCGCTGAGAGCGCGGCTAATCGGTGAGTCTTGACGATTGTCTTGATATCGCTCGAGCTTCAGCGGCCGCCTCGGCCTGCGACACTTGAGCTGCCACGTTCACGCTACTGAGGTCGGTGCGTACTGCTCCAGCACGTGGCGCACTCCAGCCTCGACGCCATAAAAGACTCTTGAGTGGGCGCTGGACGCGGTTGGCAGGTAGTCGACCGCCTGGACGTTGTTGGCATCAATCATCGCCACCGCCAAGCGGTTCTGCACCTCGGCCAGTGGTACTGCCATGAAACGCCTCGGCAATGTCCGACGGCACAAGCGTGAGGATGTCTTGGTCGACAATTGTAATGGTGGGATCGACATACGGCACACCAGGACACATGGGCAATGCCCGGAGTCAGCAGCGCCTTCCACACGATCGCCGACTCATCAGTCAGCGCACAGTCAGTAGTGGCTTTCGGCCACTCTCGCGTGCCAGTTGGTATAGCGTCATCAAGGCGTTGGCGCGTGATTAGCCCTTCGTCGACGAGAGTGTGGTGAGTCTGCATATCACTTGTCATCAGTGCCACACGCCACCCTCTGTTATTTCTGCTGCGACGCTGCCCAATGATCGTTTCGACCGCTGGGTTGATCGCCTCGTGTTAAACACCGCACTGTCTGGCTCATCAATCGTATCCGAGAGCTTCTCGACCGTCTCAACCTTAGTGCCGCGCTGCGGCATTTGCAAGAATGGATGCTGTCGTTACAAAAACGCCACCACCACTGATATACTAGCGATCAAGATAATCATTGCGATGTCGGTCTTCTTCATGGTTTGATGTCCTTTTCTTTAGCTCGATGGTTTTGGCTGGCGAGTAGTAGTGCATGGGCCGAGATCTTCATAGCGACTTTGCTATCAGTCCGCTCAATGGTCATGCGGTCGATCTCAATCACGCGGATGGAGCGCCTCGAAGCGCTGCAAAAGCCGCAAGAGCGTTGGGGTTGCTGGCCGACACCCATGGTGAAGTGGATGGACCGCCAGTTGCCATTGCTAGTTGCCGACCAGTGCTATTTGATGACTCGCTGTCGTCCGTTTGGTCGATATTAAGCGAATCAAGTGACACGCCTGCCACGCCATTGACCAGCTTTAGACTGGAGCGAAGCACCCAACGCGAGCGCATATCTCCGCTGGCAGAGCATCAGCACCACCTGGAGCGCCTTCTCATCATTATTGATGCGGCTGGCATTGAGGTGTGAGTTGGTCTCGAGCACCTTCCAGCTCGCCACGTAGCTTCTCGACCGCGTCGTTGTTGTTTCTTGAGTACGGCCGCGGAGTGTTTTTCTCGCCACACCCAAGCTCTTTGAAGATAATTTGCTGCACCAAAACCACGATATCACCAGTACGAAGCCCACAATCACCGAGGCTCCAGCCACCCAGAGAACATCACCCAGCTGGATTGCTCGATCTGTTGGCGCTTGTGGATGGCGGCGTCTTTTCTTACTCATCTAGTTCTTCTCCTTGTTGGTCGCCTTGGGCGTAAAGAGGCTATCGGGCACATGCAAGCGCGAGTCGGTCACATTAGTACTACCAGTTGGGGCTTCAATGCGCAGATTCTTGGAACTATTAGCGAGAAGCTCCTTAGGGTAGGGAGGTCAACTAGGCAGCACTAGCCCACTGGCATCCTCACCATAGCTGGTATCGCTCACCGTCACATCGTCAGCCAGCTTGACGGTCTGGACACGGTTATCGCCATCAGTGTAGCTCAGCTTGGTGTTGAGGATCATTTTTCTTGAGCTTGTCTGTCGCCCTCAAAAGCTGTTGGTCGCTGACCCTCAATGGAGAGCTTCGTCTCGGATGGGTCGAGGCTAACGGTCGACATCTTCACATCATTGGGCGCAGCAGGATTGATGGCACTCAGCACATCGAAGATACGCGAGCCGATACTCTTGTCCTTGTGCATCGAGGAGAGCTGCGCCAGTTGGTTTTGATGGTAGACGATCTGGTTGGCGTCTTTGACACCGCTAATCTTGCCGTATTGGTCTTGATCTCGTTGTCAGTCAGCCACCGCGGGCACTCTGCGTACCAACATACACCACTAGCAGCGCCACCGCTGCACCAGCAATGATGCTCACGAGAATAGAGAGCGATATCACACCACTGCGCATGCGCTGGCATGCAGGTATTCGCGCTTGACATCAGGAAATGAGGTTAATCTCATCATGCGTCGTTCCTCCGTTTTGCTAGGCCCACTGCTGTGGCAAAACTCTGGTGCGACGTTAGCCAATTGTTCTTGGCTCGTCTGCGGCATATGGATACCATGCCAGGGGTTACCAGGGGCGGTCGGAACCTCTACCTTGGCCGCAACATACTCGCTGAGATGTGGAATCATCTCGCCAAAAGCCCGTCAGTGTACATCGACACCTGGGCGCTGGCGTAGCGCGTCTGGAAGAATTTGATTGATTTAATAAGCTCGCTCGCAAAGTTATCCAGCGCACCCTCAATAGCACGCACCACCCGCCCATCGAGCTTATCTCGCCAGACCAAACTTGAGGATGAACTGCCGAGCTTTGATCCTCCTGAACGCTGAGGTTTTGCACCGCCGACTTGACGAAGCTGCTCACACCCGACGGAATAGTCCGGACGAGGCGCGGCGCCCCACCGTAGATAATGGCGAGGTCGTCGAGTTCACCAATGTCGATCAGCATCACTGCGGCACCATTTGCTGCTTGCTGCGGCGGTGCAAAGGCCCGCACCATAGCGATTGGGTCGGGCTCGATAGCAATCACATTCAGCCCGAGGCCCTCGATAAACTCAAGCTGATCCTCACTATATCCCTTAGACACACTGCTAATCAGCACCTCTTGCTGGTCGCTTGCGTGGAGCGATGGCCCCAGCAGCACCCAGTCTACCTTGGCATCATCCGCCATCGGCACATATTGGTCTATCTGGTATTTCATCGTGGCGCGCAGCTCGGCGTCGGAAACTTGCGGCACATCGACCACTGTTGTAAAGGTTTTTGTTGGATGGCAGGCCAATCGCAACATTCTTCGTCTTGATACCACCTGGCCCACGGCAGTCATAATAACTTCGCCCAGGCGAGCGGCGCGATTCTGGTGCATCGCTGCCAGTAATACGGCGGTCAACGGGCGCATAGCCATGTGCCACGAGCTCCCACTCATCGCCAGCTGGTGCTAGCTGCAAAACCCGCACGGCATTGGTGCCGATATCGAGTGCAAAGAAATCGCCCGACCCTTTTTGAAACTTCATACTCATCTATTATACATAAGCGACATTGGTTTAGGCAAGGGGGTTGGCGGAAAATATCGATAGTTGACATATCTCTCATTGTCTGATATATATGAGGTTATTATGAAATTCTTTGATCGACTCTCTCGAGAACCAAATATCACAATGAATTAAGTGATACGCCACGCGGTGGCCGGACACGACGAGCGCTTGCAGCTGCGGCAGATCAGCTTGCAGAGGAGCAACGTAGACGCGAGAAAGAAATGCTCAAATATGAGCGCGAGGCTCAGCACTCTCGGGCAATGCGCAGAGAATTCCTGGAGCGTTCTGGGGCATACCCTGCATCACCCGACCTATACGCACTATGGCTCTATGCTTATTCCAGAGCAGGGCAACAAGATTACTCATCCAAGAGATTATCCTTTCTCACGCGGACAGCTCAGGAAAGACGAGACTATTACACAGCAATCGCTCGCCTCAATTGGGCCAAGTGGTGCAGTATTTGAGGACAAAAAAGTATCGTATTACGACCAAAATGTTGTCTGGGTGCCAACGAAAAGCTGTGAGGGAAACTTGATTCCACCAGGCTAGTGGTTCTCACGCACCGACTATTAGTGTATTTACCTGATCTTGTCAAGCCTAGACACCTCGCTCTACTTCTGGTAATAGGTACCCAGGATCGAGTACGGTCACTCAAGACTGCTTTATTCTGAAGCTCGACGAGTCATCACCAACTGGCCTTCACGCTTCAACAAATGAGCCAGATGTCATCAAGTCCTATACCGATATAACCGACATGATCATGGGATTCACTGGTAACTTTGATCCAGCAGCGATGTGCCAAAAGTTGAAAAGATGCCAAGAACCGGCCCGGCCAGGAGTTGGAGCAACTATAACTCACGCTTTGCTATATTGAGTCTGGTATCTTCTACTGCAATAAAGGAGCGGCTGGCTCCAGCCTGCTCCTTTTTCTTGTGGCCTGTAGCTAATCATCATAGCTAAAACCGCGGTGCGGCCTCTGTTGTGGTGGCGGTGGTGATGGGCAGGTCGTTGTTTTTGTTGTAACGCGAGCCCCACATGAAGACATCGGCGCGTTGGTTGAGTACCTCAGCAGCTTCGGCGAGGTTATCCTTCTCAGCACCAAAGGTGCGGCGCAGCTGAGCTGGCGCGCCATGATGGTACCGTTGATGGTAAGCTTTTCTTTGCAGGTCTCAGCAGTGAGACCATTAAAGTACGCACCAACGTGACGGATCTCGTCGCAGGTAGAGATGACTCCCCCGCTGCCACCGGTTGGCTGAGCAATCAGCCAGGCATTCACTTCTTTAACATTATGCCGGACGACGATGTTCTTAGCCTTAATGACGAGCTGCGAAAGCTTGGTGGCATCATCTACTGTAGTGGCACCATACTTGAGGTCACCATCAATCGTCACTGTGCCGCCTGCTTCCACCACCAGCGTGCTACTACCGGGCAGTGTGCCGTGGATGGTGGCATCGCTGCTGACAGTGCGCACATTGTGGCCTGCAAAGCTCCCCACGTCAATGGACGTACCAGCCGCCACGCCCCGGCCAAAGCTTGGTACCTTCACATTGCTCGGTGGTGCCCAGCGGCCAGCTGGCGTGGTGGTGTTGGCAAAGGCAAAGGCTATCCTTGGAGCGGTCATAATCACCACCATACCCCCGCCGGCCAGATAATACACCACCAGTGGCTGATAGGATTTTTGCCGCCATTTTTGCGGTGCCATCATGCCATACTCAGCCCAACTGCCATACATGTTACCATCCTTAGTCGTCTTGAGAGTAACGATTTGTGCATCGCCATTACCACTGGCCGCGCCAATGCCGTTGCCGACGCGCAAGTCGCCACCCCAGATCTGCACCCATGGTAGCTTCGTTACCGTTACGCAGGCGGGCGAGGAAATACGACGCTCATTGCCGTCGGTGTGTTTATAATTATAATCTTGATAGCAACAATGCGGCAGATCATATCCCCTACCTTGGCATCGGCAGCGTTGATATCTTTGGTGTCATTCAGGCGCGTGTGGCTGTCGAGATATTTTTGTTCTCACGAAAGGTGGGCTCGTTGGTGCAGTCGATCGGCTGCTTGCCGCGCAGCCAGGTACAGGCTGTGTCGCTGCCACCTGTAGCTACCCAGGGCATAGGGATAGCCCACTGCCGCCCCACGGTCGAAGATGCTACTCAAGCTGCCAAGGAACTGCTGGCGGTGCTGCCCTCGTACGATAAACTGGTAGGCCGCGGCTTCGCCTCGCTCGGTCTTTGTCGAGGCTTGCACCAGTGTTGTGGATGGATTCGTCAATCCGACTGGGCGCAATATTCCCACCCTCCAGCGTCGCAAGTTTCTTGCCATCAATTGTGGCCGATGGATAGAGCTCAAAGTCTGAGTGCACACTAGCACACGCCGGGTCGCTGCGCCGCCACGCTGGGTCACCAGCAATGCCAGGTGACCACGATATCCGCTGGCAGAGCGTACAGCCAACGTCGCTCGTTTGAATGCGATAACTCGTGAAGCGGTCAGTCATGCCGCCACTCGGATACACCGTATAGAAGAGCTGTCCAGACTGGCCCGTCACATTGCGCGCGAGGCTATGCCCACCACTGTAATTATTAGCAAAGCCAGTACCATCCATCCCGACGGACACGGTTGCACTGTTGGGGCCATTGTTGCGGAGATCATGCGCCCAATAAATTTGCTCACCCGGAAAGGCTCGGACGGATTTTTGCATATTTTGCGTGCCAGGCCACTGCTTGCCCACATAGCTTTGGCCATTGATCGTCCAGGGTGGGATGCGCCGCGTGATCGTCACCTTCACATCACTCGTACCACAGGCAATATTCTCGCTGGCGGCAAGGGTACGCCCGCCATCAGTCGAGATACAACTATACAGGCCAATCCCACCGTACGCGACTGCCCCACCGGGATATCAAACTGGCCAATGTCGAGTTGCGCTCGCACCCCGCCCCTGGCTGGTGTATTGGTTTTGGCCACTCGACGCGCCCACGGTACATCACGCTCGACTGGACGTTCTTGATACGGCTATTGCGGTTGTAGTTCCAATTCATGTTGCGGTCGAGGTGCATCGAGCTAATGTCGAGGACCTGAGCGGGTTACCCGAGTAACCCGAGCCACGAAGCTGACAATATCGACGAGGCCGGTTTGATTGTGGTCGATCGATATACCCGATTTATAATAATTCCGCTCGCCAGGCTGCGAGAACCACACCACTGCACAGGGACTGCCACTGCGGCAGAGCTCGGGCAGCTTCGCTTCTACCTCATTGTTGGGCCGAGCTGCCACCAGCCCGCCCAGCGCCGCACTTACCCCCACAGCGCACAGCAGCCCCATCAGGCCAGCACGCACCAGTGATTGGCGGCAAAAGTGTACAAATGTCATGCTTATGGTTATAGCAAAGTTAGAGCGATTGTGCACTGTGTTCATGACGACGAACGCCGATGGTGCAAATAAGTAAGTAGCGTGTGCCCGAATTGCAACATCTATAATTATCTCACACTCTACCTCCCCACGCTCCCTCCGATGGAACACTATAAGGGTCGATACTTCCCAAGTATCGACCTCTTGCGCTGGGCTGAGAATCTGTCAGCACAATGACAGATTCTCACACTCCATCAGATGAAGCGATGGGTTGGTAGAGCTAACGCAGAGATAGGTTTTTAAAATTCTAGGCTTTTAGAGTCAACCATAGTCTATAGTCTATCGCCGCACAAGAAAATATCTGGAGGCTAGCAACCCTATTATAATTACATAAAGCGCAATGCATCCACATTCCTCGCATTTTCCTCTTCCCTCTGCCGATTTCCTCTTCGCGCTGCTATACTATATATATGAGTCTATCTATTGGTATCGTCGGCCTGCCTAATGTTGGCAAGTCGACCCTTTTCAACGCCCTCACCAACAATGATATTTTGGCAGCCAACTACCCCTTTGCCACCATCGAACCCAACACTGGCATTGTGCCTGTGCCCGATGAGCGTTTAGCAGTGCTGGCTGATATGTACCACGCCGAGAAGGTTGTGCCGGCCACTGTAACCTTTGTCGATATCGCTGGGCTGGTGGCTGGTGCCGCGAGTGGCGAGGGGTTGGGCAATAAGTTCCTCGCTCATATTCGCCAGTGCGATGCAATCGTCCACATCGTCCGCGCCTTTGCAAATGACGACATCGTCCATGTCGATACCACCGTCGACCCGCAGCGCGATATCGACATCATTAACACCGAGCTCATGCTGGCAGACATCCAGACCATCGAGACTCGCCTCACCCGCCTCAGCAAAGAAGCCAAAGCCAACCCCAAGGCGCGCAGTACACTCGAGTACCTGCAGCAGTTGCGTGACGATCTTGCCGCTGGTACCCTGTTCATCTGAACAAAAATATTATTCATGCAGGCGATTGCCGACCTCCACCTCCTCACTGCCAAGCCAGTCATCTACGTCTTTAATGTCGACGAAGCCACCCCTGGCCAATGCCGAGGCCAAAGCCCGCCCGGCAGCGCTGGCTCAGGCAGCACGGCGCTCTTCATCTGTGCCACACTAGAGGATGAGCTCAAGGGGCTGGATGCGAAGGATGCGCTGGAGCTCCTGGCAAGCTATGATGCGCCCGAGGCTGGCTTGACGCAATTGATCCGAGCAGCGTACGATACACTTGGCCTGCAGAGCTACCTCACCGCGGGGCCCAAGGAAGTCCACGCCCTGGACAATCCACCAAGGCTGACAGCACCCCAAGCGGCCGGGGTCATTCACACCGACTTCGAGGCGAGGCTTCATTGCGGCGCAGGTGGTGGATTATGACGACCTCGTGGCAGCAGGCCCGAGGCCAAAGCGCGCGAAGCAGGCAAAATCCGCACCGAAGGCAAAGCCTATGTCATGCAGCCAGGTGATGTGGTGGAATTTCGATTTAATGTAAGCAAGTGATCCTAGCTAGGAAACATAGCAAACTCGCCATGAGTTTATGGCGAGTTTTTGCATGGACTATTACTAATCTTCTCAGAAGGTATAGCAAAGAGTACACTCGTGGTATATGTATCATTATATGCGGCGCATTGCCATACCGGTCATACTCGAGGTTGTTTTCATCGTCTCATGTTTTTGTTCTGCCACGGCGCTTGTAGTAGTTTATAGTAATACAGCATTTTTCGTGGCGCTGCTTGGCTACATCATCGCGACAAAAAGTGTGAGTATGCACCAGTGGTATCGTGCGCCTCGCTGCGTGGCGCACTTTGGCGACAGGTAGTAATTACGCTGGTTTGCGCAGCAGGAGCATTTGGTGCGACGAGCCTGCTCGAGCAAGCCTTCCTCACCTCACCACAGGTGCCATTACAATGCCGGTCAAGACGGCAGGCGAATTGCTACCTTTGCGCTCTCAACCATCGTTCTCCCCGCCGTTGTAGAGGAAACAATTTTTCGCAAGCAAATGATCTGCCTGGCCAGTCGCACAGCAATCATCTGCACCACTTTGCGTTGAGTGCTATATTGTTTGCAGCAGAGCACTTCGTCACACCGTGGGGTGTGCTGCTGGCATGGTGTGGGCACTGCCATTTAGCTTGGTACATAGTATAACGCGCAATGTGCGTACGTACCAATGACGGGACATGCCATTGCCAGCATACTCATCAATGGGCCGACGGTGGTGATAGCGCTATTTGTTGTACTATGATATGTGACTTGATTTATATTTACTATATTATTCGCACCATCCTATTCTCTGCTTTTTCAGAATCTCACATAAGTAACTATTGAGTGCGATACGAAGCGGTATGCAAGGTAGTTTGTTCATTATATATAACGATTCACGCCAACAGGCGGTATACAAAAGCCTAGATTATGTCCGTTCGAAGCACTCACTTTCCTCACCGCTTCATTCGTTGGAGTGTGAAACTGGTTTTTCTCAGTCTAAGCGTGTGGCTGGAGTAGTAAGTCCTTATGTTGCTTGCTGGAGAGAGTAGCAAGAGAAGCTGCCAACGATACTTGCTCTCAATGAGACGTTAGCGCCTTGTGCTTTTTGCTTTTTGCAATCGGTAAAACCGCTCTTGATTACCATGCGCGCTTCACACTGCTAATCGGCTTTGTCGATAATCACACACTGTGCGCACCCACTGCTCGAAGTCGCGCAGGATAGCGCGCGCACGCTGTCATTTTTGACGATGCCACCGCGTGTAAGCTGCGCGCGCTGCGCCTCAAACTGCGGCTTGACCATTGCACTGATACTGGTGCGCGGACTACTAATGTGCACGAGGTGCGGCAAAATTTTGCGCAGGCTAATAAACGATACATCAATGACGATGATGTCTGGTGGTGGCTGGCACAAAATCGCGCGAATGTCGGTTTTTCTGTGCAGCTCGATGCGCGAGTCGCCACGCAGGCTGGAGTGGAGCTCCCGTCCCCACATCCACTGCAGCACACCATGCGCGCACCATGCTGCAATGCATAGTCGATCCCACCGGTGCTACTACCAACATCAAGCACGATAGTATTATCAAACGAAATATCGAGTCGCTGCGCCACGCTGGCTAATTTGAGCCCCCGCCCGCGACACATAGCGCTCGTGCGCCACCAGCTTTATCTGCGCCGACTCATCCACAAACATCCCCGGCTTGTGCGCCACCGCACCATCCACCAATACCTTGCCAAGGCGAATCCACTTTCGGCCGCTGAGCGTGCTGCCACTTTGGCCACGCGCCACCATTGTTTTATCTCCAGTCGTTGTTTTTGCATGTCTTTATTATAATGCACGAGTGGATGGATAGTTAGTTGCTGGTGAAGCCATTAGGCCTGCTGCATTTTTGCTACGATGCACGAGGCTGTAGAGCATGATAGTGATGAGATTGGTGAGACTGCTGCGCGCAGATATACTGCTTGCTTCCGTCATGTTTCAAATTTTGATGATAGAGAAAAATCCGCTTTTATTCTTTGCACGCTATAGTAGCCCGCATTAACAACACACTCAAACTATCGCACACTACAGCATGCTATTCTTCATGCGCACACGTTGCCAGAATCTTGTGGGTGCCCAAAATACAAAGCAGCTTAGCTAGACATATAGTATGTATAACAAAAATTGAGTGGACATCGTGATAGCGAGAATATCTCACCTCGTATGGCTAAGCACCACATCACCAACAAACCACTACATTTATCTTGCCGCACAAGCACTACGAATAGCAAAAACACGACGCCACTCGCAGCAGATGCTTCGCATAGCAAACCCACTCGCCTGAACAAAAAGTTGATTTTTGGCAGCATCACATTTTGCAAGCTCAGCCTGAGTATTTGTGTATGCCACATGGTATATTTCGCAGCTTCGCGCACATAAACAAGCCAAGATGCATCAGCGCGATATGTTGTATCTATGCGTGTTTTGCAAAATTTGTATGAGCCATCTATAAGCAATTTAGCCGCACAATAAGCATTTTCCATTTTTGCACATTCTACAAATGATGATTATTTTTATCATCAGCCACTCATGCGTGCAGTCTATACTTCGCAGCAACATATCGCCTTGCTGCGTTTCGCCCAACCTCCAAAAATCAAAATGAAACACACTCCAGCCAGCCACAACAAACGTGCACAAAAAGCAAAAAGCAAAAATATCCAAAACCCAAAGAATAGACGCGTCGCACAATGATCACATTTTTATCTCGCAGCAAACAGCTCCACGCATCATGCTGCGCTAGCAGCATCGTTACGGAGTGTGCTCGCTCAAAACGCGTAGTCTTCGCAGTTACACAACAAAAATTGTGTTCATTATTTTTAAAATGCTTATGTTTACTTTGGTACGTTTTTGTATTATGCCCCATTGCCATAGCGTTATTATATTGCTAGAAGGTAAGTGCGCGTCTGTAACGGAAATTTATTCATTGTAGCTTATGGTTACTATGTTTATCCTGGGTCCAAGCATGCGTGTGCGCGCTCCATGCTGCACGAGACAATCGTTGCGCTTATAACATCGTTGTTGTGCTCACTATACCCCTCCAGCTACCGTGGTGTTGTTTGTACATCACGATACCTACGCCTTTGTGTTGTGCACATGTCATCGTTTTGCCTAATCGCTGTGCTTCCTACCACGCTCATTATTCGAACGTTCGCCCGGTATTCCCCTGTTCATATTCTGTATTTTTACAATGCCTTGTATATTTTGGCATTATCCTCGTCACAGAAAGCTTTGTTGCATTCTCTACAATAATAGCTTGATCCTATCGAGCTTGACAGCAAACCTTATGTGTTAGTTATTACAACATCATTTACGTCCTCTTTCTTCCCCTATTTACTCAGCAAAAAACACAGAGTGTCCGTAAAGCTCGCGCTCAAAATTGGCCAAAATCGTTGCTACTCTACGTTGTTTTTATCACATCTCTAGGGGTGCTCCAACCCAAGAATTACATGGCACAAAAAATACACCGCTTTTTGCGGTGTGTTATGCTATCCTCATCTCTCACTTTGCATGTCAACGCGATGAGAGCGGCTCTCACGAGCTCTCAGGCCACTGATTTTCTGCGCTCGCGGTACTCTCCGCTTGCTGTATCGACAGAAATAACGTCGCCCGTCTTAATGAAGGCTGGCACCTTCACCACCAGGCCCGTCTCCAGCGTCGCATCCTTAGCACGCTACTGGTTGTATCACCTTTTACAACATCTTCGGTATAGGTGACTTGAGGTAGAGGTTCTTGGGGAGCTCGACATCGATCACTTTACCATCAAAGAACTGCAGGCTTAGTGTAGTCCCCTTCCTTCAGGTAATCCTTAGCGCTGTCGACAAGGTCTGCAGCAAGCTCAAACTGCTCAAAAGCTAGTTGGATCCATAAAATGAGAACGTATCACCATCATTATAGAGGTACTGCACGCTCTGCGTTGACACTTCAGCGGGCTCAATCTTGTCTTGTCCCTTGAAGGTCTTAGGCAGCACGCTCCCATCGATCAAGTTCTTCAGCCGCACATTCTACAATCGAGCCACCCCGGCCCATCACCTTTTGATTATAGTCCACAACCCGATACGGCTTGCCATCGAGCTGCACAATCACACCTTTTTGAGGTCAGTTGGTTGGTACATCACCCTATCTCCTGTTTAGTAGTTGCTGCTTCGTTCGAAACATCCGCCAGCGCAGTCACAGAGGTACTGCGCTGAAAAAGCTCCCTAACCTTGCGCCACAAATGGCAGCAACGCCGAGTGGCGAGCACGCTTCACCGCCACGGCAAGTTGTCGCTGTTGTTTATCCGACAACCCTGTGCGACTGCGTGGCTCAATCTGCCCATAAATATTGATGAACTTTTGCAATGTCTTTGCATCTTTGCAGTCAAAATAGACCGGTAGTGTCCTGCATGCGCTTGGCCATTATTTGTTCTCCTTTAGTATGTTGTTAAAATGGTATTTCTGATAGGTCAATCAGCTTGTCGTCGATATCTTCAATGACAACATCCTGGCTGCTACCACTGTTAGCTGGTGCTGCAGCTGGTGTTGTATTTCCGTCAGCACGTCCACCACCGACGAAGGTGAAGTCTCTACTGTCACTTCTACAACAGAGCGCTTGTTGCCGTCCTTATCGTCATAGCTGCGCTGGTCGAGGCGACCACTGACGCAGCAGCGGGCCACCCTTTCTTCACATATTGCGCGATGGTTTCGCCAGTCCGCCCCCACGCCACACAGTTGATGAAACTGGTTTGGTCTTGGTTTTGGCCATTTTGGTTGCGCCACGTGCGTGTGACTGCTAGTGTAAAATTCGCAACGTTCTGCCCGCTCGCCGTGGTGCGCACCTCTATATCGCGCGTCAAATTGCCCATCAAAAATAACTTTCTAAACCTCGAGCCATACATCCTCCTCGATTCTTTACTGTGGTTATGAGTTGTTGTGGTAATTTTTACTCTTCTGTTTGGCGGCTGGCTTCGCGTGCTTTAGCCTCTGCCATCAGCTTGCGGCCCTTCTCGTCCACTTTGACGAGCAAGTAGCGGATCACATCATCAGAAATATTCAGCGCATTGCTGATCTTGAGTGGTGCATCGGCAGGCAGCGCCACCCTTAAAGTACACATACACCGCAAAGTCTTCCTTCTTAATACTGTACTGCAGCTTTTTCTTGCCCCAGTTGTCTTCGCTGGTGATAGAGCCACCAGCGCCAAGCACGAGCTCACGCACCTTAGCAAGCGGTGCTTCAAGGTTCGATTCTAGATCTGGCCGAATCAAAACCGTTAGTTCATATTGTTTCATATGTAAACCTCCTTTGGGATCCATATGGATGTTTATCCGGACGATAAACTTCAGGTTAATAACGCATTATATTATACGCGAGACAGCCCGCAAAGTCTAGCGAGGTACAGGGGTGCAGCAGTATTGTACTTTTTGCTTTTTCATTTTTGTATTTATCTTGGCTCTACTCTATACACAGCTATTTATATTATTAGTGCACACCCATGCTTCTCCCCACACGCTCGCCCATCCTGCCACTAAGCCAGCTAGCAGTGCAGTATAGTCATATACTTCACTCACATTTTCAAAAATGATAGTTATAGTATAGTGATACACTCTGCTTGTTTTGCCCCATTGCTATACATAATATATGATGCCCATATATTATTATGTATAAGCATACGAGAATACCTTTTGAGCTCTATCGCGTTTAGAAAAACATTATTTATCATACGTCAAAAATATGAAAAATGAACCACCTTTACTTGTCGTGTATGTATTACTTTTGTCTTTCGCTTTTTAGCTTTTTTTGATGCTGCGATGTAACTGTAAAAATATCGAGCCAGTTTTCGCTTGTGCTTATTTCGCTATTGCTTTCTGCCTAAAGCGAAGTATCGTTTTGCTGTCTCCTTGCGCATTTTTGTCAGAGCCACCTATGGCACTCCTATAGCTCTATTGCACCCATCTCATTTTTGCACATTGCCTACATAGAGCCAGCTGCCCTACCTCATACATCGCACATTTGTATCAGCATTTTGCTATTTATTTTATATCATAAAAATAACCTATAGCGCAAAATGAAATTTTTGAGCTCCATTTGTGCCATCCACGACGCATCATTATTTTCTGCACAAGTCATACATCGCACCCTCACTAGATCGTGTAGATTTAATAACCATGACCATTATATGATGCTTGCGCTTATCGCACATTCACTCACGCTCAATACATAATAAACCACCTACGCTCAAAATTACGAAAATATCACCATATTAACCCACCCACTAGATCATACACATCACACTCCATCCATTTTTCAACTTCGCACTCACACTCTGAGGTTGTTTTATAAACCTTATGCTTTACTATACTGATTATGCCTATCGCACCATCAATCATCCTTTGCTTGCATTATGCAACTAATCATGAAAATTTGTGACTATGTCACATTGGTGTAACGCGACGCAAATCCAGCCATCACCATTTCCTCACAGCACCCTCTTAGCCACAAAGTTACTCGCACCTACCACATATTTTGGCTCACCAACGCCTGCTATTTCTGACCCTCGTCGCACCCATCTGCTTAGTTATGCAAATTTTACTATCAAGCCTATCGCTGAATAATTCTCTACTATCTTCATACATCCTTTTGCACCAATCGTGCATCCTCATACCTCGCTGCGCATAAAAATATCACCCATCACGCCATCATCGCATCACACTATTTCAAAAATCATCATTTTGGTTGCAGCCAATCAGCTGCTGCCATACATGCTTCTGCATATCACACATCTCACCAAAATTATCACTTTCTTTTTGGCGCGTACGAACCATCATTGCTTCTGGCACTATATTTTTGCACCACTTTGCCGGACTGAGTCTTGTTATTCTCAAATTTTTTATTATGAATATCATTATATTCCGTTCACGAATTTTAGTAGGATAGCTCTTTACTTAATTTACTTCTTACATTGCGTACAAGTCTCTTGCCTATGCGCAGGCCACGCATATTTTTAGCCAAAACAAAGCAGCTATTTTTCCAAACAAACTCACTTACTGCTTCAGCTCATCACCCTACATTCATTTTTGTATAATTTTATAATCACAATGTGAAAAATTTTGCACTCCTACAGTACGCATTTCATTTTTCATCACACATATTGTTGATTTCTCTCCGTCCTTCTATCTAGCTGTAATAATTTTTGCATGCTCTCTCATAAATCTGCACGCAAATGTACATATCGGCACCATACTAATTTTTATATTTGCCACCAAACAATTTATTTTTGCATCACTCATCACTGCATGGTAGCAAAAATATTTTTGCACACACATTACTTTGTAAATTTATAAACATTTTTGTCGAGCACCATTAATTTTTAGCAACATCAATGGCTCATCATTATTTTTAGTCGCAGTGTCGCAATGCAACATTATTTTTGTCATGCTTTGTGCTATCTGTTTATCACTCTAGTTTTCTGAAAATAATCATTTTTTCACAGCAACGCACTTCTGTCATTTTTCTGTATGCAAAAATTATAACTACATATATCGTGCACTAATCAAAAATGGACAAAAATAATATTTTGCTGCAGAATAATTATTAATAATGTAGTGTTCACTCATATTTTTGTAAATCATTTTGCAAAGTGACCTCAGCTACTGCAAAAAATACTAGTAGCTCTGCACTATATTCTGCGCTTTTTCATTTTTGCTTTTTAGATTTCAATTCATACCGCACTCATGGTTCTGCCTACTTCGCGCCCACTCGTACTCTCATTAATGCAGCAGCAAAAATTACATGAATGATTTTGCATATTATTCATGCTCTCTTGTATTTCCTTTTCCACAGCATGTACATCATCATATACAAAAAGACATATTCGATGAAGCAATCGACTCACTTTTGTACACAAAATACCTCATCACCATGCTCCTATGTATAGTACATTATCATATCTATGCTTTTTAAATTTACTATCCACTGCTCTGAATATATTCTTATTATATTCAGACATTCTCTTGCTCGTTCTCAAGCAATTTATAATACACAAAGAAAATCCATATAGCACACAAATACCCGTATGACATAAATGCTACGTCATTTTCTTACCACAACGCGCACATTACACCAACCAATACACGCGATCCTTAAAAATTCAATGGCATAGCACGCGCGCTTGTTTGTTCAATCACCATAAATTTTTGCACAGAAAACCAGTGCTCATCACACTGGCTTTCTCCTCGTCTATAACTAGCCTTTATGCAGCGAGTGAGAAGTCTCCTTTGAACCAAACCAAGCTCATCACTATACTCAAGCCGTTGCGACTCTGTAGTCGGAACCAGCACAATACCACTTGCAGTGCTAAGCTCGCCATCAATCACATCACCTGGTCTGTGATCATCTGCGGGCCTCGCCTGGCTCGCCCTGAATGATACCATACACAACAGGGACACTATCAACCATCTCTTTCGGTCTGACGCTTCCCCAACATAAACCCAACTCAATGAGCCAATCACCCTTCTTCGCTCCATCGTCCTCACCTAAAGAAATCGCCGCTCTTGGTGGATAGCGACGACTCAATTGCGGAATACAGCGATGATATATCGCCTCGGGCGTCCTTAGGGCTCTTAAAAGTCGCTAACAACAGGCACGACTACGGGACATCATTAATCCTCAATAACATCACCACTGCTGCTGCTCATCGCGCAGCTCGGATAATTTATTATGAATAGTATCAATGTGCTGGTCTGTCATTTCGCCATCGACAGCGCAAACAGCGGCCCAAGCTCACGCTCGCAGCCAACCTCGAACCTTCTTGAATCAGATGGCAGCTCGAAAGCATTCTGGCTTTCACCATACCGATTATTAAACTCCTCGACCGTCGACACAAGTCCATCGTCTACTGTGTCGTATTTTTGTCTCGCCCACTGGCGGTTTGTCGCTTTTTAGTAAACGACTTTTTCTCTTGTATTATTGGTATACTCACTCATAGTTTTTATACTCCGCACCATGATTTTGGTTAACGGCATTGGCTCCTTTCTGCCGATTCCTCCTGCTGCGTGCTTTGTGGCGCGTGGCAGCGTGGTAGTAAGTAATCGTATCAACTTGCATTATAGCACAAAAAGCAGCGCCTGCAAAGCTATTTTTGGCCTTATTTTTCGCATTATTTTCTCATATGTACCCCTCGTCGTACCAGTGGTAGCTATTTGACGATAAATATATATTTTTCGCAAGCATTTTGGCCTTGATGACGTTTTTCTCCTTCACAAATAACACCCTCACCGCCTACCTGCTCCTGCTCTGTCGCTGCATGTGTGTAGAGTAAATATCAGCTGTGATGATACTACGCCACCCAGCGCTGAAATAAGTCTTATGGTGATGAAGAGCCAGCTACTGGCGAGAAGCTGCCCAGTTCTAAGGCGCTGTATGCAGATTCCTGCTGTGTAGCCTAGAGTCTAGATCTTATCCAAACCACCGCTAGATAGCCTCATGCCCTTCACGGGCACTCTACATACCATAGTATAGCTCTGTTACGCCACGCACCGCAACAAACCACAGCATACCGTCCACTATCACAGTCACTCACCATGCAGCCATAGCAAAACCGCCCAAGGCATCTACCTCGGGCGGTTTTGTATATTGCACTGCAGAACTTAGCCGCGGGCAAAGTGGGCAAAGGCGCGGTTGGCCTCGGCCATTTTGTGGGTGTCTTCCTTTTTCTTGAAGGCAACGCCAGTTTGGTTGCACGCATCAACGATCTCTGTTGCCAGGCGCTTACCATACGGCATACCACTCTTCGATCGGGCAGCCCGCACTAGCCACATAAAGGCAAAGTGCTGCTGACGATGACCCTGAATGGGGAATGGAATCTGGTAGTTCGCACCACCAACGCGGCGGCTCTTTACCTCAAAGCTAGGGCTGATGTTCTTGATGCAGGTCTCAAACACTTCCAGCGGATCCTCACTCTTGAGGCTTCGGGCAGCTTGCTCGAGCGCACTATAGACAGCCCGCTCAGCAACTTCGCTTTTTGCCGTCTAGCATCGATTTGTTAATCAAGCGCTGCACCAGCACCGACTGGTACTTGCGGTCTGGCTTGATGGTGCGCTGGAGTTTTTTCGTGACTTTACGAGGCATGGTTAGTTACCTCCTTCTTGCTGCCGTACTTGCTGCGGCTCTGCTTACGCTTCGATACTCCCTTGCAGGTCGAGTGCACCACGGACGATGTGGTAGCGCACACCCGGGAGATCCGGCACACGGCCACCACGGACGAGCACCACCGCGTGCTCCTGCAGGTTGTGGCCTTCGCCGCCAATGTATGCCCAGACTTCGTGGCCGTTGGTGAGGCGCACACGAGCCACTTTGCGCATAGCGGAGTTTGGCTTCTTGGGGGTCTTGGTCGTTACCTTGACGCAGACACCACGCTTGAGTGGTGCATTTTGGTCGTAGTAGCGCACCTTGAGTGCGTTGTGGATGCGCCCCAGCGCTGGCGACTTCGACTTCCGGGCCGCCGTCTGCGTGGCTTGCGCACCAATTGGTTAATGGTTGGCATGCAATTCTCCTTATTGCTTATTATTCGGCTTCTATCGCTCGCCCCACTGGTTGGATTAGTAGTGTGAGCATAGAGCACCTGTCGCTGGGTTATAGTAGCCCAGCATCTGTATGTACGATTATGGAGCAGCACCTCCGCCTCGTGTCTGTACCTTCTCCGCCAGGCAGCGCACTCACACCAGCGCCCCACCCCGAGAAGAGGAAACTCGCCTGGTATTATAGCACAGATAATTATGTTGAATCAATTGCGCGATACTGTTCCGGTGACGCTATTATCATCATTCTTGCTACTGGCCTTATTTCGAACAAAAAACCCATATCTGCAAGCCATCAACACTATACACACCCAAGAGTGCCCTCATCATCCTTTCTTCTCATCCATCGATAGCAACAAACCAATACTATATGGTACACTTACATTATTATGAAACAAACTATCGAAAAGGCAGGCTTGCTCCAGCCTGTCGCTTATACTTACGTCGTCTGCTGCCATTGCTCCGGCCATTCCGGCAATGAAGGCATTTTATCACCAGTTTTCGGATACGCAGGTAGAGCTCATCCCTGTCTATTCCGTCGCTATTTGTCATTCTCACACTCACTGGCTAACTCGCGCGATTCGCCGTGTACTGTCTGAGCGACACATTATCATTATCAGCCTCATTCTCATTCCACTAGCTGGTGTAGTGCCATTTTTGTTCAGGAGTATTGGCTCGTGCTGCTCGCGCGCAGCCTTTGGTATTGGGACAGGGCTCATCAATGCGGTGGCTACTACCATCCTCAGCGATTACTACACTGGCCGAGAGCGTGCGCAAGTATTGGGCTGGCGCGTCTCTGCCGAAATCATTGGCTGTGCACTGCTCACTCTACTGGCTGGACAGTTGATCAAAATTAGCTGGATGCACGCCTTCTTAATTTATACAGCTGGGCTCATCATTCTTGCTATCTTCCTCATCTGCGCCCCCACGGCGATCAACCACAAGTGCCCACTGAGCCTACTAAGGCAGAGGATGCTTCGCCAACCGCTCATTCGCTGAGTCGCCAGCAGCTTGGCACCGTCATTGGGCTAACACTGTGCTGGGTATGGTCGTCTGCATCGATACATCGCTGGCGCTGCGCCTGCCTGAAATCACTATTGTGGCGGGTTTTTGGTTCGGCCACAGATGCAAGCATCATCCTCAGCCTCAAGCAAATTATGGGATTATCGCCGGTGCAGTATTTGTCTGACGCAGTGAGTCGATATAAGCAGCAGCTCTTGGCATTGTCTGCTCTGCTCATTGGTATCATTTTGTTTGGCTTGTCGCTATCGCCAACGATTTGGCTACTTGGCCTTTCGTCCTTTGGGGTTGGTTTCGTCTATAGCATCATTCTCTCAACAATATTCCATCGATTGTCAGACGAAGTCTCCGCACAATCGCGCAGCACAGCCACAGCAATTGTCCTCGTTGCGTGCAATCTCGGTGGTGGCAGCGCACCATATGTTTTGCAGCTGTTTCGTGGTTGGGCGCTCGAGGGCTGGCAGTCTTCGCTTGGTTTGGAGTATTGTCTTTGATGATTGGCATCAGTCTATGGCTCTCTCATCGATACGCACGTCGTCGATAATTTTTGAATCCTAGAGCCCACTTTTCAATAGCAAACCCCTCTATAATATCTTCTTTCCACTCTGGCTCAAATACTGAATATTCTCAAATATATTCATAATCATCGCGATGTGGAGAAAACGCAGGCGCGATATCATACCACACGTTGGACAGATAATCCCCGTCGTCCCCACTCCATGCTATACTAATTGCATGCATATTGCCATCCAAGGTCAGGCGGATCGTTTCACGAGCAGGCAGCGCAGCAGTGGTTTGGGCCGCAGGTCATCACGCGCCGTGCACAACGTTTCGCGATGTTTTCCATGCGCACGCGACTGGTCAAGCCGAAGGTATCGTTGTGGCGGTGGAGAACACGCTCTACGGGACGATCAACGAGCCATACCACTACCTCGAGGCATGCCCGCCACCCATCATTGGTGAGGTGCGCCTTGCCATCGAGCAGATGCTCATTACGCTACCTGGCGCTCGCCTGGCTGATATTACCGAGGTATACTCGCACCCCGTGGCGCTCGCGCAGTGCCAGCGCTTTCTTGCCGCCGAGCTACCCCATGCGGTGCAGAATGAATTTTTCGACACAGCGGGAGCGGTTGCCTATATCAAAGCAGCCGGCGACCCGCACAAAGCCGCCATCGCCGGCCAGGCGGCTGCTACCCTCCATCACCTGCCCATCCTGCGCCGGTAGCATCCAAGACAGCCACGACAACATCACCCGCTTCATCGTTCTCGCTCCAGGCCACGCACCAGCCTCGCGCCAACCGCGCCACGCTCGTCATCACGACCAATCACCAGCCCTGGTGCACTGCTCGAGGTATTGCACGTCTTCGCCGCGGCAGGCATCAATATCAGCAGCCTGCAGTCTCAGCCCATCGTCGGCCAGCCCTGGCAATACAAATTCTTTCTCGTCGTCGACAGCGCTGGCGCCCCACTCCGGCACGCCCTGCGCGCCATTGAGCAAAGCGACCATACCGTGCGGCTGTTGGTGAGTATTGTGCGGGGTGATACATATAAACCATGCTTATCTCCAGCGCACAAGAGTATGTTTAGATTGAGCCACGAGGCTATTCAATATCATCTTGAAGAGCCGAAATATATTCTTCAACTGTTGACTCGGCCGAGTTCTCGGCGGCAGCTGATCAACCTCGACCACTCGTACTTGAGCCACCAAGTAGGAAAAGTAGCAAGCAAAACAGCGTGTCATTTGGTGGTTATCGTTGTTGATGTGTGCCAATGTATAAGGTTATCGAGAGAGATATCTCTCCATATATTCAAGGTCAGATTGCACGACGTCGTGCATAATGCGCCGCCGTGTTGCATCATCACATGGTAGCTCACCCACTGTATTAGTCGTATACTGGAGCCAATTGTCAAAGTCTCGTTGGTCCAGGATTCGCTCTGGAGCCTTCGGCTCGCTGTGGTAACCAATCGGGTCATTGCGTATCACTTTCAAGAGGCCATTCGTATACTCAGCATCAGCCCCCTGCTGCAATAAGCCGATCTGCTATAGCGTTGCCATCATCAACCACTGATAAGGATATGGATACTGACAAACAAATCGACGATCCAGTATCGTTATAACCTCTACACCTTGCTGATACAAATGCCTGGCACTGCGCATGGCAGTCTTAATATTATCAAGGTATTTATCATACTCCATTGTTTTGATAAGATCATCGCGGCTTTCATCACCAGTCGGTCAATTCTATCAACGAAATACCTTTTACTCTATATTCCATACACGACCTTCGTCACCCTCAACCACCGTCCAGTACAACTCATCATAACCAATCATCTCTGCAATTCGGTCAAAGTCTGCCACATAATCGCGCGCCCTCTAGCAGCTGACTAGCCTCGCGGATCAACATCCAAGCCAAAGCCTTCAATTCTCTCTGTATTCAGCCACAAGAATTCTAGGTCTTCTGTCGTCAGCTCTTCACCTGCGTGCACCCGTCGCTCCCATGTCTGTGAGGCGTCTCGTATTTCCCCACCATCATTGGTGTAGTTGGGAGCTATGTTGATTAGCAATTCGCTCGTACTTCGTCCACGAGCCGGTCGTTGCTTTGGCATGCCTCTTTGTTTCGGCCTCTTTTATAAGCGCTATCAGCAAGAGCCGCAGCATAGAGCGCAGCAAAGTCCCCCCTGCCTAGCAGTGGTGCCAGCTGGTCGTCCACTTCACGCTCACCACGAATCACCCATGGTCGATAGCATCATACACCTGCGCCAGTGCCTCGGCATTGAGCTCCGGGCCAGGATGCAGTAGTCGAGCCAGTACGCTTCTCAAATTCTCCTTAGCTATCGTACTCGCCCATCGTCTTGAGCGATTCCCAGACATATACCTTAAACCAGTCTGATATACATGCTCATTCTCATCGCTGCGTAGATATGTTGACCACTGCGTGAGGCTGTCAGCTTGGTCAGCTTTGAATGGTATCCACCAGACGCTGCTTTTTCTTCGAGACCTCAGCACTACCTCGCCTTGGCCACGCTTTGCGAGTAATCCGTTCTGCAGCGCAAAAATACGCTTCTGGCACAGCTTGCTTTTTGATAAGTAAGTCAGCAATCTCCTTTGCACGAACCGAGCGTCTGGGGTGTAATACCGCAGTAACCACTTCCAGCGCCTCAGCTACCTTAGCTTCGTGATTACCCAGTGCGCGGTGGGTTGGCTGGTGAACGTTGTGGCTATGCTCATTGTGCGTGCCATCACTACGATGAGCCGATTGTTCATGTGTGATTATTCTCGCGATGCGCAGCGCTCCATCGCCAAGATTGTGATGGAACATACCAAGGAGTTTCTCCAGCTGGTGATGATGCAATAAATTGTTCTGGTGATTTTGGCTTTGCATAGATGATTCCCCGCGTATTACTGCAATAATTATGATTATTGCCATCGCCTATGATGGAAGTAAAATTCAGCTAGGACTCTTTGTTCTCACTCTTTAAGATTCACTGTAAATCTGCATGCACACTGCCCACTGCCTTATCCCAGCTCATCCATGCCGCTGATCAGCACATCGCGCGGGCGTGAGCCGTCGGCTGGGCCAATGATGCCTTGCTCTTCCATCTCCTCCATGATGCGGGCCGCCCGGCATAGCCCACGCGGAGCTTGCGCTGGAGGAGCGAGGTCGAAGCTTTGCGAGTCTCTACCACCACCCGCACGGCATCGCGGAACATATCGTCATTGCCTTCGCCACCGCCGTCCATATCCATCACTACGCCACCTTTGCCATTGAGCTGGACAGGGCTGGCTCACGATCTCGTCGTTATACTGCGGTGCCGACTGCATGCGCAGGTGGTCGGTCACCTTAGCGACTTCTTCGTCCATCACCCAGGCACCTTGATACGCTTGGGCTTGGGGCATGCTAGCGGTTTTCATCAGCATATCACCTTGACCAAGGAGCTCTCGGCACCGATTTGTCGAGAATAGTGCGGCTATTCTACCTGGCTGGCCACTGTAAAGGCGATGCGGGCTGGCACATTGGCCTTTGATGAGGCCGGTGATCACATCCACACTCGGCCGCTGCGTCGCCAGCACCAGGTGAATACCAACCGCTCGAGCCTTCTGAGCTAGGCGGACAATCAGCGCCTCCACGTCGCGTGCTGCCACCATCATCAGGTCGGCCAGCTCGTCCACCACAATGACGACATACGGCATACGGCTTTCGTCTACCTTTTGCATGTGAGCCTTGCTCATCGGCCACGGCGATCTGCTTACCGCGTGGGTTTGTGATCTTTTCGTTATACGTCTTGATGTCACGCACTTCTCCTCAGCCAGCAAGCTGTAGCGCTGCTCCATCTCATTGACCGCCCACTTGAGGGCACTAATGGTCTTTTCTGGCTCAACACAACAGGGGTAAGAAGGTGTGGAATATCGGCATACGGCGCCATCTCCACCTGTTTGGGATCGACGAGGATGAGCTTCATTTCGCTGGGACTGTGTGCGGTAGAGCAAGCCAGTGAGGAGTGTGTTGATCACTCGACTTCACCTGAGCTCGTCTGCCCCGCCACCAAGAGGTGCGGCATCTCATTGAGCTCACCGACGAAGGGCCGGGCCTCGGAGATATCCTTACTAATCGCAAACGCTATGCTCCTTGGCGTGCTGCCACTGGGGCTATTCTAACACCCCGCGCAGGCGCACATCAGCCGCCTTACGGTTTGGCACCTCGATGCCCACGGCCTTCATTTACCAGGGGATGGGCGCCTCGATGCGAAGGCCTGATGCCGCGAGATTGAGCGCGATATTCGTCTCCAGCGCAGTGATGCGGGTTGAGTTTAACGCCAACAGGCGGCTTTGAGCGTATTGCGTCACCTTCGGACCAATGTTTGCCCCTCCATCTCGACATTGATATTAAATTCGTGCAGCGTGTCTGGATAATGTGGGCATTTTGCTCACTGTCACCAGCATCAGCCGGGCTCTGGCGCCTCTCCAGCAGCTCCAGGCTGGGCGGCTGCCAGTTGGGGTCGTCACAGCAAGCTATGGCAGACCGGTCTTCGGCTGCTTTTGTCTACAGAGGTAGACGGTGTGCTGTCGCGCAAGGTCGCCCGTGGCTTTTTGTCTGGCTTTGGCTCAGTCGGGCCATCGCCTGAGAGGGTTGGGACGCCCGCGTTGAGTTTGAAGTCACTCATAGCAGCAGGCTTATCTTGGGCCTTCGTCCTTACTTTCACGCTTGGCCTTTTTGCTGGTGTCTGGTGCTTGGTTATCAGCGGCGCGGCGGGCCATCTGCCACATTGGCGGCATCGTCTGCCTCAGCATCGCTACGCACCATGTTTTGCAGGCCACGCCACAGCGCCATAGGCGAAACACGCAAGACGAAGAGTAGCGTCAAGCCGATCAACAATACATACGCAAATAAACCCCTACTGGCCGGTCGACCAGCGCCAGCATAGCACGATTGAGTAGGTCACCCATCACACCGCCTGCTCGCAGCCGAACCGCGCCGCGCAGACCAGATAGCCCCGCAAACCACAGCACCATCAGCACTGCTGCAAGCTTCAGCGCTACTGGCAAAGCGGTTATCCCTCCGCCTGAAAGATCGCTACCGCTACATACACCGCCACTACCTGGGACGACATACACCGCATAGCCAATAATATGCAGCATCGTCGCATCAAGCCACTTGAGAATTGGCCCACCGGAGCCAAAACCACGACATCACCAGTAGTACCGAAAACGCCAGCAACAGCACCGCCGACACCTGTGCGCCCAAAACCCCGCTGGCAACGTATGCTGCGGCGCGGCTTGTTTGGCCTTGTTTTCGTTTAGCTAGCTGCGCGACGAGTAGCGCTTGAGCGAGTAGACGAACGAGTGCGAGTGGTTTTTCTTTTGTAGCCATATCCTTTTTATTGTACTCTGTTTATGCTTGGTTTGATAGCGTATATTGTAGCATAATTTACTACATTAGGCAATTGGTGTTTCTTTCTTCGTGAATATAATCTAACCCTGAACTAAATTGTATAACATCAGATTCGATCAATAATAGGGAAATAAAGATACCAACATATTCGCAGTTTTTGCATTTTTGTCAGCCCTCAGCTCCATTCACTCAGCGCTTTCTCCCTCAGGAACATCACACAGGCTAACCTTTCCCAAGTATCAACCTCTTGCACTGAGCTGCAAACAGATTGTTGTAATCTGCTTGCATACTCTATCGAAGGAGTGATGAAATAATGAAGCGTAAGAACTCAAAAATCGCCATTTTTGTCCATTCTATGTCACAATAGAAGCAAGGAGGTTCGTATGCAGCAGATGGTATGGAATATAGTAACGATGATTGCACCCTTTGCGGTGATTGCCTTTGTGCTGGTGGTGCTGGCCGAATATCTGCGCGTGCAGCAGCGTATCAAACGCCTGGAGGAGATGGTGCATGAGCTGCAGCAGCAGATTAAGTCTGATACGTAGCCGCAGTTTGCACGCGCAAAAGCCAGCTATATAGCGCTGGCTTTTTCATTTTTGATATCGTGGGTAACCCCCTAATAGCTTCGGCGCTCTGAGCGATCCTTTGGCATGGCTACCTCAGTATCGGGCTCTTGCCGCGGTGGGAACTTCTTGCGCGGCAGGCCAGCGAAGGCGTCATTGCTCGGCTGCTTGCTGCGGGCGGTCGTGCGGCTATTGGCTGGGCGGCGCTTGCGCGTATTAGCTGGGCGAGTTGGCGCTTTCTCCTCTGTCGTGGCAGGCAATGCACCAGCTGTTTTGCGGGCGGCAATGGCTGCTTTGGCAGCAGCACCACCCTTAGCAATGCGCGGTGGTGTGAGTGGCTGAGCTGGCGCAGCGAGGCTCTGCCGCGAGCGCCCAGCTAGGACTTCGCGCCCCACACGGGCAGTGCGGCTCGACGCCTTTTGTGGTGCACCGACTCGTTGATGACTGGGATAATACGGGCATGCGGCGTGTTTGGTCGTACAAAACGCGGGCAATGTCGTCTTTGATTTCCTTCTTTACGACATCAAGGTCATATGAACCCACCATGCTGCGCTGCTGTTTTTGCTTGAGATAGGCGCGGATCATTCCCATCAGCTCTTCATTATCGCGCAGATAAAATGAAGCCTCGGCTGATGATATCTGGGCCAGTGAGAAGGCGGCCCGTCCCACGCTGGACGGTGAGCACTCACAACGAACATCCCCTCCAGGCTCGTGTGGATGCGATCCTTCAGCACGACATCGCTCACGACTGCACCAGCGTCGTCATACATTGTGCCGCCTGAGTGCGGAATCGCCCAATCTTGTGTGCACCATCGGTAAACTCCACAATATCCCCGGATCGCAGACAAAGATATGACTGCGTGGGATACCACACTCCTTCCTCGGCCAGGCGAGCATTGTGCACCAGCATGTGGAACTCGCCGTGGTTGGGCAAGTAGTATGTGGGCTTGACGGCACTAATGAGCCGCACGTGGTCATCATAATAACCATGGCCCGACAGGTGGGAGTGGCCCCACGCCAGTCAGGTGTGTCTTGCCGTTTTTGCACCACGTCGCCACCTTCGCGCATCAAGCCATCGACGGTGCGTACGACGTACCTCTCGTTGCCTGAATAGGTTGGAGCTAAAGACCACCATCGCTCCCCTTTGATCTTGACGAATTTATGCTGCCCCCGTCGCCTATGCGGTTAAGGACTGCACTAAATTCTCCCTGGCTACCTGTACAGACGATGGTGATCTTGGTGGTCGCGCATTTTGACGGAGGTCTTCCATCTTGACCACTGTATCTTTGGGGATCTTGATAGCACCAGTGCGCAGCGCTACCTCCAGGTTTTGATCATACTAAAAGCCAGCAAAGGCTACCTTGCGTCCATGCTTCTCTGCTTCCTCGAGGATGAGCTGAATGCGGTGCAGCTGGCTAGAGAAGCTACTGATGATGATGCGGCTCTTGGCCCATTTGTCCATCACCTCACCCATGCGCTGCGCTGATATCGTGCTCACCGTGGGTGTGGGTGCCAGCGCTTTGCAGTTGGTCGATTCGTTCATCTGCGAGGGAAGCCCTCAGTGTGCGAGATATCTTGCAGCCGCCTCGAAGTCGAACTTGCAGGCCATCCACCGGGTTCTCCTCTACGCCAGTCGCCACTGCTAGTGATATTCCCTACCGGCGTGCGTACCACCACTGCGGCCGAATCGGGGATGGAGTGATTCACCCGCACCAGCTCTACACTCAGGAGTCACACAGCTGGACGATCTCATGCTCCCTCAGGCTTGAGCTCATGATACTCTGGCTGGTAGCTACCATCGGTCCTCGGCCAGCTGGTGCGCCGCAGCATACCCAGGTAAAGGCCGTGCCATAAACTGGCGCTGGCAGCTTGGGGAATGATATGCCGAAAGGCACTGATATGGTCGAGATGCCCGTGGGTAAAGATATGCGCCCGGATCTTGTGCTTATTCTCTTCCAGCCACTGCGTATCGGGAATGATGTAGTTGATACCTGGGTAGTCGCTGCCTGGGAAGAGGAAGCCCATGTCGATGATGATGATATCGTTGTCGTACTCGATGGCCGTCATGTTCTTGCAATGCCCATCTCGCCCACCCACCAATCGGGATGACCTGAGCGTTGGGCGCGGCGCATCGAGGCCGCTTGGGCTGCATGTTGAGAGAATTGCTTGCCGCCATAGCCATTGTAGACCGACTTATTGACCGGCACATTAATGACGTGCTGCGAGGCCTGGGCATTAACCCCCTCGCTGGTGCGGCGCTGCGCCCGAAAGACCTCGCCTTTGCGCGTGGTGGTGGCGCTGAGCACCGTGTTGGTTGTCGCTGGTTGTTTACTTGCGTGTGGACGCTTCTGCGTCATCTGCCTGGGGTGTGGCCACTCGTCGTTGACCCATTGTATCTCACTCCTTCTAATACATTATTCTGGTTCTACTAATAAGAGACAGGCTAAGAGCCTCAATAAGTGGTTGTATTATAGCAGATGATGGTAAGGTGTGTCAAAGCCACCTCGCGAGAGGTGGCTTTTGCTTCGTATCACTACAAGCTGATGGTATTGTCTATACACACCAAAATCGCAGCATATCGCTCAAATTTTCGCCTGTTTCCGCTTGGGGAGCTGGCTGCCATGATGCGCTATCACTTGGGCTGCTGTCATCAGGGTTCTCTGTACTAGCCGGTGCTTCTTCGATGGCAAACGTTGGTGCGCCATTCTCGTCAGTGGTTCGCGTCATCCGTAGTATGTACAGCTTCCTCATTTGGGTCAGTATTGGCACTTTGGACGGAAGCTACTGACAGTGTGACCTCTGTGGCAGGGTTGCCTGTGATCTGCAGCAGCTCTGCCGTCGTCAGGTCGCCAACCGGCTGAGATACCTCTGGTTCTTGTGGTGTCTCTAGCGTTGCCTCCTCCGCGTGGTTGTTTTTGCCGGTGGTTGCTGTCTTTTTGTTTTCAGGAGCCACTGTCGTTACGACGACATTTCGCCCATCATGGCTGACGGTAGTCTCGCTTCGCCAGGCCAATAACTCCTTAATAGCCCTACTCTTATCAGTCTGGTGCACTGCAAGGGAGTCACCCATATAACGATCTGTCTTCGTCTTGCCCTGCAGCTGGGTGTATCGCGTCGTGATGCCGTGCAAAACTTCTCTATCGATCTTCTTCACATCAATCTCACCATCAATTGTTGTAAATTCTACCTCACGACCTGATTGCCCAAAATGGCTCAGCCGTTGCGGCTGTTTTCACCTTTGCGAGTTGGGGCGTCTGCGTGGTTGCTGCAATATGCCGCACCATTTATACCAATAAGTAGGCAACAAGAGCTGCTGCTTTTGTCCAAGCGAGAACCGTGGCAAAATTTATCTTGTCTATATCATCGGTAGCACTCTCATTACTTAACCTAATGCGCGAGTTGGTCTCGCTCAAAATCGGTTTTCGTGCAAAGCTCCCTTCCATACTGCTTGTTTTCTGCCAAGGTTTCTTCATTGCCATCGCCTCCTGCTTTATTTTATCAATTACCTATACCGCTATAGTACTTTGTACTTGCTATATGTGTCAAATATGGTCTACTCGAATCTCAAAGCTAGCCTCTGCCAGCAACAGGTAGCCGGCTACCTCGCAATAGCCGGCTCTGTGTCTAGCCCTCGCTGCAGCATTAGTCTCCATCCACCGTCGTATGAGCAAACTGCGCGTGCCACGCCAGGCCAAGAAGCCGATGAGGAGCGCGTTTGCCACCAGCGCAAAGCCAGCCAGGATGAGCATGTGCTGCGTATAGAGCGCGCTATCTACCCCACCCGAGATCGCATGACGATAGGCAATGATAGAGTGCGTCATGGGTAGCCAGGGGTTGATAGCCTGGAAGAAACCAGAGGCTGTTTGGATGGGGGAATATTCGCTCGCTGCGCGGCTAGCTGGAGCACCATGATGATCATTACCACCAGCCGGCCAGGGTTATCCAGCACCATCACCAGCAGCGTAATGAGCGACATAAAGGCAAGCGAGGCAAGGTAGCTTGTGGCAGCAAATAGCCACGGATAGTCAGGCTGCAAGCCCACCACATAGACTAGCACTAGCATCATAATCGTTGCTTGCGCCAGTGCAGCCAGCCCCAAAGACCGACATCTTAGCCAGCCACCAGCGCCAGGCATTTTTCTTGGCGCGAGAAGGTCTTGCGCACTGGGCGTACATCGTCGTCAGAGCTAGCCCGCCCACGAAGAGCGCTAGCGAGAGCATATATGGTGCCATGGCATAGCCGTAGTTTGGTACGCTACCAGTACTGTGCTCGCTACTCGCCACAGGCGCGGCCATCTGCTGCTGAGCCGCTGGGCTGGTTGGCAGGAGCTTTACCTGAGCCGCACCAGTCTGCAGTTTGTGCGCCAGTGTGCTCGAGCCATCCGCCAGCTGGTTGCTTGCCCTGCATCAGCGTGCTAGAGTGCTGCTGCAAGGTGGCTGCGCCCTGAGCTAGTTGCCCACTACCCTGCTGAGCTGTTGCGAGATTGCCCGCCACCTGTGCTGCACCAGCCTGGAGCCGCTCGCTACCAGCCCGCACCGTATTGTACCCCGCAAAGGCAGTGGTGGCTTGCGGGGCGAACTGCTCCACGCCAGTGTTGAGTGCTGCCACACCATTCTTGAGTGTTTGCTGCTGAGTAGTAAGTGTTTTTGGTAAGAGTATCGAGGTTGGCCAGCAAGCTCTGCGTTTTGCTCGGCAATGGCTTTGGTCTGCTGCAGAGCACTCGCTAAGGTCTGCAGCTCGGGCAGTGTAATGGTCGTGCTACCGCCAGATGCAGCCGCCTGCGCACTAGTCTTTTGGAGGATCGCCCCAGCTGATGCGGTGGGTGCTTGCATTGCCTGGAGCGCACCCACGACTCGCTGCGCATCTTGGGACGACTGCCGCCTGCTGAGCTGCCACCGCTGGTGATGGCTGAGCCACCTGAGTGTTGAGTGTATTTATCCCTTGTTTGATCTGCTGCATACCAGCCGTTAGCTGGGCCCACTTGGGCCGCCGTTGGTAGTTGGCCAGTTAGCTGTGCTGTACCTTGCTGGACTTGCACTGCGCCGGCCTGCAGCCGCCCCAGGCCCTGCCGTTAGCGTCTGCTGCTTGCTCGCCAGTTGGCTAACGCCATTAGTATAGTGAGTAAGACCCGCTTGGGCTGCAGCCGACCCCTGATGCAAGCGCCCAGCACCATCACCAGCCTGCGCCATGCCATTACCCACCGCACCAATACCCGCTGCCACCTCTTTGAGGTAAGTTTGGGTCACTTGCTCGGCCACTGCTTCCTTCACTTTTTGCGCGGCTTGGCGGCTAATGACTGCACCAATGTAGTTCTTGGCTGGCGTCAGCTGATACGACACCACCGCTTGCTGCGGCTTGTCCTGCCGAAGTGACGCCGCACGCTGTGAGAAATCCTCCGGTACCGTCACTACTGCGTAGTAATAACCACGGCGCACGCCATCATCGGCTTGCTGCTTGGAGACGAATTCCCACTTAAGCGTCTTGCTCTTATGTAGAGACTCGGTCATTGTCCGGCCAATCTGCAGCTCCTTGCCATTGATCTGCGCCCCCTTGTCCTCATTCACAAAGGCAATCGGCAGTCGGTCGGTATGCCCATACGGGTCCCACACCGAGCTGAGGAAAAACGCCGCATATATCACCGGCACAAAGGCCAGTGCTATTACTGCCACCAACAGCGTCTTACTGTGCAGTAAGTGCTGCCATTCGGCTTGAACCATCACACTACGGCGGCGCCGGATGGCTTTGCTTTCATCTTTCTCACCCATTGTTCAGCTAACTCCCGAATAATATCTTGCAATGTCACACCCTGCAGCGTCTCAGCCCAGCGTGCCTGAGCCCGATCGAAGGCACCAAGGATGCTCACCTCACCGCGTTTGATCTTGCTATCATCTGCCTGGCAGGCAAACATCCGCTCGGCGATTCCTTGGTACTGGACGAAACTCTCCGTCCCCTCGACTGCCGCCACGATATCCCACAGCGTCAGCTCTGTACTAGCCCGCGCCAGGCGAAAGCCACCACCCGCACCCTCGCCGAGGGTAATCAGTTGGGCTGTTACGAGCTTGCGCGTTACTTTGGTAATATACGTTGGCGACACCCTCCCATCTGCTTTGCCAAGCTCTGATTCGTCACTGGCGATCGCAGGTCTGGATGCGCCAGCAAAATCACAATGCAACAGGCCTGCTCGACTGCTCCTGATAATCTCATAGTTTTATATGCGAGGTGCTATGCAGCCCACAGTGCGCAGCAGCTCTACCCTCCTTTTCTTTGATTGTTGATAATGGATATCTAATATCTAGATTATCATAGGCTACTCCCTATTGCAAGCCTATCGTCAGAATATACCTCTAAAAATCATACCATCTGTAGTCTTGAGCATATATTTTGCTGGCTGATAGATCACAGCTCAGTATTTTCTTTTTATACTCTTTGTGCTACTTTTTGCACGGCGTGCCAGCGGCTTTGTACCTTTGTAGAGTAGGTAACGGAACAGCCCCGCCTCATACAGCGTGCTCTAGCCATGCGATGCCATCACGGCATTAACGAAGAATGGCGCAAGCTTCGCATCTGGCTGGATCCAGGCAAAATGGCCGGGCAAGCGAGCGCAAGCGATGGTATGTTGGCATAGCGGCCTCTGTCCAGTCGGTCTCACGACATCCGCAAAGCCAGCCTGCTGCAGGGCCCTGCGATATCTCACCGGGGTTCTGCTGCCGCACACCAGCCACCAGCATGCTGCTCCAAAAGTCCATCATGCGCTGCTGACGAACCGACATATGGCGAGCATCGACCTCATAATCGGCAAACACTACACGCCCACCCGGCTTGAGGATGCGATAAAATTCCTGCATCGTGGCCCGCATATCCTTTGCGTGCGATAGTGTCTCATTCACATACACCACATCAAAAATACTCGTCTGGGAAGTCGAGTGCGAATAATCGCCCTAGTACAAAGCGCGGCGCAGGAGTCATATGCCGCGACAACTTCTCAGATATCCTAACCTCTCGTGGCGTGATGGTATACCTATTACCCTCACCCCCCATTGGCCCGAACGAGGTGTCGCGCCATGACGCCCCTGGCCCGAGCCCGCATCGAGCACACGGTCGGTCGGCTTGAGCTGCAGCTCTTTGGCAAACATCTGCAAGAAGTTCGCTTGGGCCTGCCGCTCGTTCTTTGTCTCGCTTGTCCAGTAGCCAGCGTGCTGCGAGCGGCCCAGCACCATGTTGTAGCCCGCCCACGAGCCAAACCGCGAATAGTATGCTGCCACACCGTTGTTCTTTGTGTTCATCATTTTCTCCTTGTTACTATACTTATTCTATAGTATAGCGTAGAACTGCTCAATGGAGTGGGTTTGCGAGAGCCTTTCTCCACCCTCTCTCTTAGCCTCTGTTCCTCTTTGCTGCTGCCAAAATTCTCTCTCCGTATGTCATTTTTCCTACCTCCGATAGGTCTATTTTATTAAAAGCATGAGCGATATCATAATTATGACAATGGGGCGATTTGTAGTATCATATATAAGTATAAGTGTTATACCAATGAGGTGAGGAGGAAACACAATGCCAAAATCAGAAGCAGCTGGCCTGCCATGGCCAACCCAAGCAGCCCGCAGACAAACCACACACCAGTCTGACCCTGCCATCCGCGATAGCAGCGCCTACCGGCAAAAAGCCTGCTGAGGATGCCGAGCGCACCACATCAGCAGCCGCGCAGAGCGAGCTGGATGCTACCAAGGCCAAGCTTGCCACCCTGCAAAAGGCCCTGCAGCACGTGACCGCCGTCGAGATTGGTGAGGCACAGCTCGGCACCAGTGCACGCGACTACATCAGCCATGCGCTCGAGGTGTCGCGTATTTTTTCTGAGCTAGAGCACCGCCGTGTGCCCGTCAATGGCGCATACAATGGCCAGCCCTTCCAGGTATTGCCCAGCTCCAACCTCGAGCTGATCGAGCGCGACCTCGGCCGTGCAAGCTTTGGCCCCTATGGCCCCAGCTGGCCTCACCCGCGTTGGCCCTCAGCCCAAAGAAGAGCTCACACTCGACGACTACGTCGCCGATGCCACTGCCCAAGCCACGGCCGACTACAACACCAAGAAAAAGCAAGCCGACGAGCAAGCCAAAGTCGCCACCGAGCTCCAAACCGCCCAAAGAGCTCCTCGAGCGCAAAGGCTACGGCGTGACCGCACCGGAGGCCAGCAAGACGAAAAGTCGCCCACCAGCTCTGCAAATATGCATACCAAGGTAAGTATTGCGACAATGCTTACCTTTTTTCGTTTGCATAGCAAAGCGCTTGCCGCTTCCTCTCCTGTTGGTTATGAGACACGATGCGTCTGGCTCTATCTCTACAATATTCATTATTTACTCTGCGTCGTCTGCCGCACATACGTCACTGCTCGGACGAAGTCGTCGATGAGTGTTTGGCGCATGGCACCGTTGTATAGCGCAGCGGCTGGGTGGTAAAGCGGAATGACGACGAACTCTCGCCCGTGCAAACGCACTTTGCGCGGCTGGCCATCGTCGCGGCTAATGCGGAGGTCGGGGATGAACCCGCCACCACTGTGCCGGCCAAGAGTAAGCACCGCCTTTGGCTGGATAATATCGAGCTGCTGCATGAGGTACGGCCAAAAGGCGCGCTTCTCCTCCGGCAGTGGGTCGCGGTTATTAGGCGGACGATATTTGACGATATTAGTAATGTACACATCGCTGCGCACCAGGCCAGCTGTAGCGAGCATTTCGTCGAGGAACTTCCCCGCCGCCCCCACAAAGGGCTTGCCCTGCAGGTCTTCATTTTTACCGGGCGCTTCTCCCACAAAGACGATGTCGGCATTGATTGCCATCGCCCAGCACCAGCTGCGTGGGTCTGGGCGGCCAGCTCGGGGCAGAGCTTGGCGGCGATAATCTCCTCAGCAAGGTGCGCTAGCTGAGCGGCTTGGGTTTGGTCTGGCGTGGATGGGTCAAGTGGATGGGTCATCACCCAGTATAACAATCGATGGGCAGGGTGGGCAAAAATGATACTCTAGTAGCGCATCACGTATGAAATGTATCAAAAACACCCCACAAAGGAGGTGTTTTGGCCGTGCAAGGAAGCGATGCGCTGAGCGTACTATTCCCTACTCTGTCTGGTTTTGCCTCTGGGTCGGTGAGCTTTAGCGCACCATGGGCGCACCAGGTAGATGCCGATGATGGCGGCGATGAGCCCCCCACCAACGATGGCAAAGTACAGTGGTGAGAGCGTTGGCTTGAGCGAGGCGGAGAAGGTTGTAATGAAGACGGTACCAACCCACACCCCAATGGCACACGAGAGAAGCGAGAACACTCAGCAGCGGTACTAGCGACTCCGTCATGATGAGGCGCTTGAGCTGACCCAGGCGCATGCCACCGAGGCGCAGCGTGTAGAGCGAGCGCCGCCGCTCAAACAATCCACCAATCGTCGAGACAATCAAGCTTGCCACTGCGACGAAGAGCGTCACACCCATGCCAGCGTAGGCCATCTCGGCGAAGTTCTTGATGATAGGGGTTGATCTGCGGATGCTTCTCGAAGTCCCCACTGCGGATGTAGAGGAAGTCCTGCGGAGTCTGCGAGCATAGACAAGAGACGCACCTTCTCCACGTCATCATTATGAGCAACGGTGAGGAGATAATCCTAGGGCCATTAGTATTGACTGGCTGCTCGGCGAGCGAGAGCAGTCTTGACGACTGCACCGTTGAAAATCGAGCAAAGCATAGTGATCACTCTAGTGCACCACTGGGGCAGCTGTGCTCGGTGTAGATAGCCAGGTCGCTGCAGCGGATGGCACGAGCTGGTGCGACCATTGTCACCAGCAATGGGGATACATTGGGGCAACATTGGTGATGTATGGCATGTTCGCTCAGGATCTTTTTGGGTATCGGGCTGCAAGGTATGATCTTGCGAAGTGATCGCTACAGCGTTGCTGCGCAGCTGCGAGTAGCCGTTGCTCGCCACCGATGAAGCGTTGAGGGCATCAATACCACTCACCGCCGAGAGGTAGAAGCTCCCCGCAAAGAGGGGCCAGCACTACCCCACTCACACTGCGGAAGACGGTCTGCGAATGGACTGGCAATCCGCTTGCCCGCGATCAAGGCCGAGCCACTGCGTACATAGCGTGCCACGATGCGAGCAATCTTATTCGTTAGCCAGCCACCAGCCAGCACCAGGCCAAACATCGCGCTGAGGAAGGCTGCGAGAGAATGAGGGTCAGTATAGAGCTCTCACTTGCTCGCTCAGCCATCCAGTCGTGCCCAGGCTTCGACGCCATCCAGCCAAAGATACTAAGGCCGAATGCCAGGGGGATGACGCGCCACACCCGCAGCTTCTTTGCCTTTTCGGCTGAGCGCGAGACGCCCAGTGGCGAGAGCTGCGCCTTGCGCATCCGGCGCCAGTTGACGCATACGTCAGCCAGAGGGTTTACACCGACGATGATAATATATTGATACCACTGCAGCGCAAGATCAGCTGGCCAGAAACGCATGTCGCCATAGGGAGAAGCCGTAGAGCGAACTCTGCGTCAGCGTAAAGATAACGAGGCCCAGCACCACACCGGCCAGCGAGGCCAGCAGCGACTCGAGCAGCAGCACACGAGCCACTTGCCCCTTGGTTGCGCCTACTAAGCGCAGGGCGGCGTAGCGCTTCTCGCGCTGTGCTCCAGCAGCTGCGTAGCAACGGCAGCGAAGGTGACAATTGGGAAGAGCAAGATCGATCCGCCCACAACCAGCATCATCAGCGAGGAATGGGTCGAAGGCAACACTCTGCGCCGCGCCATTGACATCGGTGATATAGACGTCAGCGTAGAGTTGGGCTGCCCATTTTCTCTAGCATATTGGTTGCTCTTCTCAACCTCCTCCGCACTCACACCCTCGGCCAGTACAGGTCATCAGGGCTCGCAGAGTACTCGTCTGCAGTGTGCCAAGGTTGGTGGTGAGGCCAGCAAAGCGCTCGAGAATCTTGTCCTCTGGGTGCTGGGCGATCGCCGCTGCCAGCTCTTGGGAGAGGTAGTATCCACTCGCTGGCGTGTCCATCTTGCAAATTTGGCGGACTCTCGGTGCCCTGCAGCGAGATGACGCTGATCGTCTTGCCCCGCCACTCGGTCTTGTTGCTGCTCGACACTCATAGCTTTGAGCGGCTCTGGCCAGATCGCTTGTGGCTTTTTGGGGTAAGCTGGGCTGCAGAGATAGTACTCGAGATGATCGCTCGGTTTTCGCGGCCCACCGGCCGGCTAAGCCCGGCAGCCATGTAAATACAGCATGACGATTCCCAAGTGAAATAGCTGCTGCCGTCAGGCCCAGGCGCATCATTGATTGCCGGGCCCGATTTTTAGTAATAACCAACTGATGCTCATACTACATCCCTCCCGAGATCTGCCCATCGCGCACGATGATCTCACGGTCAGCACGGGAGCAGCATTAGTTGGCTCGTGGGTCACCATAATCACGGTGGTGCCGCATTGTGGCAGTGGCGATAAATAGTTCATCACACGCTGCGAGTTGAGGGCTGTCGAGCGAGCCCGTTGGCTCGTCAGCAAACAGCACCTTCGGCTTAATGACCATCGCCCGGGCAATCGCCACCCGCTGCATCTGCCCACCAGAGAGCTCACCAAGCATGTTGCCCGCCTTGTTGCCCAGCTCTACATTGTCCAGCCAGCGTTGGGCTGCATTTGCCGCTACGGCACGCTTCTCACCATTGAGCAGTAGTGGCAGCGCGACATTATCCAGCGCCGTTAGCTCTGGCACGAGCTGCCCAAACTGGAAGACGAAGCAAGGCTGTGCGCCGTGAGGACGCTCCGCTGATCGTCGTGAGCTTGTCGATCCGCTTACCTGCGCAGTGAATCTCGCCACTATCGACAGGGGTAATCGCCAGCCGTTTATGGAGCAATGTACTCTACCCGAGCCACTCGGCCCCATGATGGCTAGCACTTCACCGGGCATCACATCCAGCGACACACCGCGCAATGCTTCCGTCTGGCCGAAGGATTTCTTCAGGTTGCGGGCGCTAATGATTGGTTGATTGGTTGATCTCATTGATCAGTTCCTCCTTAAGTTTGGTTAAGCGCGACGTCGTTAGCTCAATCCAGCGCGGATCTGCCTCCAGATGGTACAGTGCGTGGTCGATGAGTAGCGTGTCGGCTAAGTTACTTTCGCGGCGGCGGCTTGTGAGGCTGCGCATCCGCTGAATATGGGCTTGCCGCTGGTTGTCTAGGTAGGGCGCGGCATCACCTTCGCGCAGGATTGCCAGCACAGTCTTGACGTACATATTGGCCTGCGACTGATGCGATGGCAGCTCGGGCGCCTCCAGCCAGGCCTGCAGGTCTTGCTTGCCCTGCTCGGTAATGGCATAGCGCACCCGGTCTGGCCCACCAGACTCACTAGTGTCGGCAATCTCCTCCACTTTCGTTGTCGCGCTTGAGGGCGCCCCAACGTCGAGTAGACTTGCCCTGCAAATTCGGCTTATCTTTGCCAAAGAAACCATCGTACTGCTTCTTCAGCTCGTAGCCATAGTTTGGCGCATTCGCCAACAATCCGAGTAATGTATATTGAACGTTCATGTCTCTACTATACACCGAGTGACTAGCGAGTGCAAGCCCTATTATACACTTAGTGTATAGTTTGGGTGTGGTCTATAAATATGCAATGGGTAATGCTGAGCGTCTACCTCTGTTATTCCGTCCACTCTATGTCTTTCTTGGTAGCCCAGTTTGGTGTCTTGTTCTGTTGCTGCCCCTACCCCTGCCGCCAATATATCGACAGGCACTATGCCACTGCGCAGCCAGACTCGGTTACTTACGGGTAGCATATGTGAGTTATGCGCATGATGATATGACGGTCATATATACTGCTCTCGAGCACAAGCACTTCGTTTATTGCATTACTTGCCGCCCAGCCAATAACTAACAAAGTAAAAAGGCCAGCCATACCACCACTGGCGCAGCCACGCAAGGAGATAGCCAAGCTATATAGAGCCTTAGCTTCTCTAGCTGTAAAACACCCCAGCATTATCTGGGGTGTTTGCACTGACGATACGTCAGAGACGATCTATCTCATGGCCTACATTAGTCGCCGAAAGGGTATCCATCTTACCCTTGGTGCGCAAGATATCGCTGCAGTTCGCGGACAGATTCTTTGCTCGATGACTGGCATCTTTGAGCTTGTCGTGAGCGACTTTGTCAAAGATGTGCTTGGGATCTCGGGGCGCTTTGGTGAGCTACTGCTGCTATCACGGTTCTTATAGTATTTACGAGGGCCACATAGTAGCGCGCATCTCTTTGCGATACTCGATCTGCTCGTTGGCGATAGTCGCGCACACTGGCGTATTGTGAGTCTTTTCATCTTATTAGGGCGTTAAGGCAAGATTTTGCTGCTCATCACACTTCTGGCCAGCTTCATCACCAGATGCGCTGCTGAGTGGCGAGCTGTAGCTCGTGCGGCACGAGTGCTGTATTCTTTGTAGGCAGTAGCGAGCCCGCACCGATTCTTTGAGCAGCGGCTTGACTTTTTCGCTAATCACTCTTGTGCCACTCTTCGAAGGGCTTTCGACCTCACCATCGCGCATAGCAGCAGCTTTGCCGGAGCTTGTCAGTGGTCATCCGCCTTGCGAACCACCTCGTTGATTGACGTTTCTGGGTCTGACCCTGTCTATATTAATGCTGGTCGAGTCGAGCTGTTCATCATAGAATATGCCTTGCGGTAATCCTCAGTGCTTGGCCCTGAGAATAGTACGATACACACGATTATAATGATGATCAGCACAAATATCCAATCCCACGCCAATCAAACTCCATAGCAAAGCCCTGCCTGCATGCCCTGCTTGGTGGCATTGGGCCCGATGGCCGGCCTGGCTGTGGCTGCATTGGCTGAGTTGGCCTGGGTGCTGGCTGAGCTGGCTGCTGTGAAATAGGGTTGAGGTTGAGGCTGGGGCTGGGCTGCAGGTGCTGGCTCAGCGGCAGCACGCTTGCTAGCCCAGAGCGGCCTTCTCTCCCTCAGTATAAGGTGGGTATTGCATCATCAAAGTTGGGACAGCCTCTGGTGGTTGCTCCTGGGGGTTTTGCGGCTGCTTACTCATGCATCTCCTTGTTGATTTGGCTATTATTTACCATAACTATTATACCGGAAAAGATACTAATAGGCCAATATGTGTTTTGATTTGACCTTGCTCTCGCTTCACGCCCTCCTCTCCTTCACGTCCACTCATACAGCACCAAAGAAAGCGGAGGTTGTTACCAGCAAAACACCTACGCATCCTTGCTGGTGTTTGTCTTCTGACGGAGGCTAGTGCTCCGAGCTACTACAATCCAATCATCGTCAGATTAATCTTGCCGCGCTCGTCAATGCCGGTGATCTTCACTTGCACGGTTTGGCCTTCTTGCACGACATCTGTTACGCTCACTGACTACTCGGCAAGCTTCGAGATATGCACCATCCCATCCACGCCAGGTGGGATGTTCAGCAAAAGGCACCAAAGTCCTTAATCGTCACGACGGTGCCGGTGTAGGTGCGGCAACTTCGCCTCTTCCACCAGGCTTGCAGTCAAGCCAGCGCCTTCTCGATCGCCTGGCCACTAGGGGCTGGCAATGGTAATCAGACCGTCTTCTTTAACATCCACCTCGGCGCCCGTTTCGCTGGTGATTTTGTTGATAGTTTCACCACCCTTGCCAATAACGGCACCAATTTTATCCGGGTTAATACTTGAGCTTTTCTGATACGCGGCGCGCAGGGGCTGAGTTCTTTACGCGGGCCAGGCAGCACACTCAGCATGTGCTCCAGGATGTGGGCGCGGCCAGCTTTGCTCTGCTCGAGCGCCTGGCGCAGCACCTGCACGGGCAAGCCATGCACCTTCATGTCCATCTGCAAGGCGGTAATGCCCTCGCTGGTACCCGTCACCTTAAAGTCCATGTCGCCAGCAAAATCTCGGCGCGTCGGCAATGTCGCTAGCACATAGGGCGTGTCACCATCCATCATCAGGCCCATAGCAATACCACTAACTGGTGCCTTGAGCGGCACGCCAGCGTCCATCAGGGCCAAGCAACTACTACACGTGGCCGCCATGCTGTTAGAGCCATTCTGGCTCTATAATTTCTGTGACGCTGCCGGATGGCATGAGGGGAACTCTTCTTCGCTCGGCAACACCGCCGTGAGGCATCCGCCAAGTACCCGTGGCCAATCTCCGCCGGCCAGGGCTGCCAAGGCGTTTCACCTCACCGACTGTATAACCCGGGGCGTTGTAATGATGCATATAGCGGCGCTCGCCTTCTGTTACCTCCATGGTATCGACTAACTGTGCGTAACTCAGCGGTGCCAGCGTAACAATATTCCATACTCCTGCGTCACCCCGCGGTAAACGAGGCGACCTACCGTGGGTGCGTGCAAATACCAACTTCGCTCGAGAGCGGACGGATTTTCCGTGAGGGCGCGGTCTACCGAGGGCGAGTGCGCTCCTCCACAATGCCGCCGCGGCGCACATCGTTGTGTAGTGCCAGCGTAAAGGCTTCGTCGTACTCATCACGCACCGCGGCGTATTCCTCGCCGTCAAGGCCGAGCTGCTCGGCCATAGCTTCGTGGAAGGCCCAGCGGATTTCATTCACAACTTCATTGCGCTCGGGGTATGGGCGGCGGATCTTCTCGCCTAGTTTGCCATCAACCCATTGGTTGGCGACAGTTTGGATGTCTTCATTTGGTAGGACCAGCTCATGCTTCCTGCGGTGCCGGCGCCACCTTATTGGCAAGCTCGCGTTGCAGCGCAATAGCCGGCGCTGCGCATGGCTTGGTGCGCCCAGGCTATTGCATCGACGATCACCCCTCAGGTACTTCTTTTTAGCGCCAGCTTCTACCATGGTAATGCCGCGCTCGATCCCTGCCACCACCAGGTCGAGGTCGGACTGCTCACGCTCCTCTGGTGTCAGGAAGGCCCTAAACTCACCATTCACCCGGCCAACGCGCAGGCCCGCCACTGGCCCATCAAACGGCGTGCCCGTCAGCATCAGGGCGCTGCTAGCGGCAACCATCGCCACCATATCGGGGCGGAAGCTCGGGTCCATGCTCAGCACGGTGGCCACCACCTGCACTTCCTGGCGGTAGCCTTTGGGAAAGAGTGGGCGGATCGGCCGGTCGATCAGGCGGCCAATCAGCACCGCTTCGTCGCTGGGTCGGCCCTCGCGCTTAATAAAGCGGCTGCCGCTAATCTTGCCCGACGCATAGAACTTCTCTTCGTAGTCGATGCTTGAAGTAATCCAGCGTTACCGGGCGGGTGCCCACCTGGGCCGTCCCCAGCACCACCGTATCGCCATAGCGCACCAGCACACTAGCCGTCGAGCGAAAGCCAACGCGGTTGACCTCCAGGGTGAGAGGACGACCGCATAACTGCGTCGTCACAGCAAAGACATCTTTGCCACTTGGGTTAATAATACTCATATAGAGCTCCTTTCTTGCGGCAAGTAACAGGGGTGAATGCTCGCACCCATCATCTCTCATGCAAGCCTCAACGCTATCACTGCCGCGTTAATATACTCTTCTTAGTATACCGCATTTTCGGGATATACTGAGTAGTGCTTCATATCTGACAGCCCAGGGCTTACACGCCATCTGAGCTGCTATGGTCAATTATTACCAGGCGCATCGCATTATCACCTTCATATGCTAGTCTGCGAGCCCTGATAGGAGAATATCTTCACTACCCTGACCGCCGCGCTACCCACAAACCGCACATATGTTGCGCTAGCCATCTCGACACCGCGTGGCGTAACAATAATTTCTTCAGCACACTCCCTATGACGGCGAACGGACGCCATCCTCCACCTCCTGTGGCTGGTCATGAGATCATATACTCACTACGTCGAGAGAGTCCTTTCTCCAAAACAGCTTTATATTAGCAGGTTATCCCAAGCTCGTCAATCAACCCCTCACCATAAGTATGCACAGCATAGTCCCGTCACCTCTGTCCTTCGCCCCCTCTTCCCCATTACTCTATTCGGGTGGTGTGCAGCGACTAGTCGTAACAATAGTTGCCAGCTTTAATACAGAGACCAGATAATCAGTCAATATCTGCTCTCGAGCCAAGAGAAATAGTGAGAGTATAAAATTATGTGAGTGGCGGCATGCGTAACATACACTTATCGCTATATATCATCGTGTTATCATACCGCTGCGGTTCTTCGCGTGGCGGCGCTTGCGGCCAACAAAACCACCACCGGGCACCACCGCCACCAGCTGCAGTGAGAACTACTGCCACAGCGATAAGGATGATGATCGTCCAGCTGGGGCCTTCCTCGTCTTGCGCACGTCGGTTGCTGGTGCTTTTGGTGGCTGCGGCTTTTTCTTATCCTTCTTTTCGTCCTTTTCTTTGTCTTTGTCGTCTTTTTCTTCTCCTCAGGCTTGGGAGCAGGTTTTGGCGCTGGTGCAGGTGCTGGTGCGGGCTGAGCCGTTACTTTCAGGCCAAAGGTGTCGGCGCAATCAGCCGTGAGCGGCGTCGCGTACCCACTGGCACATTAGCCGTCATGCTGATACTCCCAGGCCGGGCTGCCAAACCTGCGACGGTAGATACGAACTCATTATGCGGGCTGATATTTGGGTCGCCTCCTCGGCTGGTTGACGGCGGGCCACGATCGGAGGTCGGCTACACGCCAGCATTGCTGCGCTCACGGGCCCTGGCTACACCTGGGCCTGCTGCTCGTTGCCGCCACGTACCTGTGGATGACGTGCCACATTTTGTAGGCGTTGGCTGGGTTTTTCTCGAAGTTGGTGGCCGTTGGGTGATTTAGGTCGTAGTAGCTATCGCTCAGGTAGCGCGCCGCCGAGGTCTCGGCATTCAAGAATACATCACCCTAGGGCGAGCAGACTCACCGAAGCGTGTACTGCATTATGGATAACAATGGAGCCAGGGTGCTTGACCTCGACGTAGTTGTGAGATTAGCCAGGTAGTCAAGTCTTTCTGGCCCTACTGCTGGTTGTCAGCTTCGTCAAAGAAGATCCCCTTCACGTTGGGGTAGAGCGCATACCAGCGGTCTATCTCTGCTGCCACCTCAGCAATATTGCGCGTCTGGCGGCCATGCTTGACGTAGCCAATGTATTTGACACCAAGCGAATCAAGCCGCGCCAGAGCCTTTACATAATCACTGCTAACGCCGTCACCATGCCCGCGGGGTTAACCACCGCAAAGGCATCTTGCTCGAGACATTAGCCAGATCATTTCCAATGACTGATTGTTACCACCCTGCATGAGTGGCTATGAAGCTGGCATCATGATGGACTGCTGCGAAAGCGCTGGCACTCGCCTGCGGTGCAAGCAGCTGGCACCACCGCCACAGCGCTACAAACATCAGCACAGCCTGCCGTGCCTGCTGCATACTCCCACCACATCGCCACACCTGTGACGCCTGTGCTTCGGTCTGTCATCCTGCATAGTCACTCTCTATGCATAGCATCTTTGTGCATCAAAAGTGGGTATTATGTTGTGTATGTCATAGCAATGTTTTTGCGAGGCTTCTCTGTTGTGGTATGTTACTTTGCAAACTCAGTGGTATCAGTCTATTATCTCATTAGCTACATCCATATTAACTATAGAATGGAAGAATGGTGATTACACTACAAATAACGGCGAAAGTAGTCGTCACAGCGGTTAGCTCTGCTTCGGGCACGTTTGGCCTATATTCAGCGCCAAAGACCGTTGCATGTGTTTTGGTCAAGCAAAAGCCCGTCAGCCTCAGCGGAGCATATCCATCGCCAACGCCCACACCGTACCGTGGGAATTTCTACACCGCAGTACCGTACTGCGTCGGCGGCAAGGAACGCATGCGCCCATGTGTTTTGCTGATAAAGCGCTTGTTAGCAATATCCGTCTCGCCCATCGCTGGTTGAGTCCTCATCATATATGCCCTGAGCAAAGTACGCCTCGACATCTTTGCAGCCGCCCTCACGGGAGGCGCACTCGCTTCGGTCAGCAGGCAGATCGCTGGTGCGTCGATGCGAGGCAATTTGATTCAGTAAGGCAATCAAGATATCCGCCGCTGGCTCACCGGTTGGCTGGAGGATTGCATGATGTTCGTCTTCCGCGCAGGTGGCCCGTTTGGTCAGCCCGCCATCTTGAGTAATCTCGCGGAGAGATCCAGGCATAAGCATTGCCACTAACGGCTGCCCTGCTCGGTATCTGAGCTCCCACTCAACAGCATCCGCAAGGGACGCACACCACCAGCATCACACGGGCGTCCACAGCGCTCGCGCTGATTGCAGTGTGCGGAGATATGAGATGCTTGTCTGCATCATTACGCTCTTTGTAGCGTGCGCGCAAGCGGTGCCGTCCAGGCATTGTAATGCACGTCCGACCATCTTTCGAACTCTGCGCATACCAAGACGCGAAGTCCAGTATAGATACTAGGTCAACACACCGATGGAGATCGCGTCATGCCAGCGTACGAATGTTTAGCCACCACTTATAATCTGGGTGTGCCACCTCTCTGCATGCGCCGGCATAGCTGGCGACTGCAGGCGCCTTCATCGCGACAGCCTGGCAAACCTACTGCGCTAGTCAGCCCATCATCCCGCCTGCGGCACGATGTGACAGTCCGCTGCTCGAGTCACGCGCCTTTATCTATCGTCCCATCCCACCGCAACGGCTGCGCCAGTATCTAGCGGTGGCACCAGCCTCCTCAGGTATCACATCCGCCGGGCTTTTCATCCACCAAATATCTCTCCAGCCTTCTCTGCGCATCGTCTCCAAATCGTGTGCAAACCCGCTTTTGCCTCGCGCTGCTTCTGTCGGCGCGACGAGCGCCGACGCTCCTGCGCAAAGCCGCTCCAGCCAGCTGTGCATAGGTGGCTCCCTCGCCTATTTCTGTGCGAGGAAGACACTCGTGAGCAGATTGTTTTCAGCTGATGGTTGTTTTCTGACCACTGTTTGCATGATAACGCACAGTGGTTAGTCTCAGTAAAGGCGTTGCATGTGCTATGTATTATACGCACTGCCGCCGCCACGCCATCGTAGTCTATTTTTCCTAATGTAGCGTCAGCGGGATGGATGGCTGCTGCCTGGTCAAACAGCTGCTCGATACTGCATGGCTTTTTAGACCTGCTCAGCTCACGATTTGACGCATCTTGCGCACGCTGGTCAGTTTCTGTACATTTCACCAAGCTGGCTGCAGAGTGGGAGCACTCACACTCGCACCTGGCACCGCCTTTGTCTGGAGCTCGTAGCCATCGTTTACCTGCCTACCGCCAAATACTGGTCATTCTCACCTTCCCTTGAGTGAATAGGCTGGGCGTTATTTCTCACCGGCCATCTCCAATGCTATCCCGCACCATGTTAACGCGCGGCGACACTTTCAGATAGCGCGAACTCAGATCGCGTCTGGTGCGCAAATGCCTCTTGCGTTTCCAGTAGTTGCAACTGGCTACAAGCAGGTCACTCTCACCGCATTATTTTCTTGCTTTTCTCGCAAGAGCATCCACTATCACCGTCGAAGGCTGCCACCCGTTCTCACTCTCTCAGCAGCGGCAGCGGCGATCTGCACTCATATGTCGAATGAGCCTCTATTCCTCTATATCCGCTGTACTAGCGGATCGTCGATGCTTAATCGTTAGTTCGCTCAGTAGTATTCCTCCTTACTCAAGATCAGTTTTGCAGATTATATCGTACACATAGGCGTGGTGTCAATGGGCGCTCGCTTGACTCTCAATTCGCACTCCGCAGTGGAGATATCCAGCCTACCCTGTCACTCGCCAGTTCGCTGTACCCACTGCTCCACTGCCACCCAAAACCTCGACACGGGCAGGGAGTCTGGCCCTCGCATGGCGGGCGCCGCTACTGCTGCGCAGGCCGAGGGTTTCGAGCGTCGCTTTGTAGGCGTCAAAGTTCGTCCGCTCAGGGTAGGCGGGCGTACCACGCTTCTGCGCCGGCTTTAGGCCATCATGCTTGAGCCGCCGAGCCATCGCGTTGTCGTGTTTGTTGGACTTGGGTGCTCGACACCTCTTTGATACGAGCCGTCAGATAGACCACCTGCGCCTGTGGGCTGCCGGCGACGTCGATTCTTGCCCAGTGACTACGGCTGCAGCACGCTTTCGCCATGTCGTCTGGTGATCATATCGGGTATTGTGCCAGGAGGCGGCGCGGTGTCAATGTAGACGCTGAGCGACGGAAGCGCCTGGTGTTGCACCAGTCTGATCAAACAGCTGCGCGCGCATCTTCTTCCTATATAGCACCAGCAGAGTTTCTGCCTAGTGCTTCTCGTCATCATCTTTCACCCAAGCGCCGTGGCATGATTAGTGCGTTTGCAGGATCGCCATCTTCACCGCTGGATGCTCCCGGAGCAAGTGACCGCCAGTTCTTTTCGGCGCATCATCTGTCATCGTTAGAGTTTACTAACAGAATAACGTGCTATACCACGGTCCTCGGACGATAGGCTCAACCTCCGGGACACTGCCGCTCCAGCACGCAAGCAATGCTGGCGCCGTTCCATGGGTACACCGCATCTACAGCACCGACGCGTCTCTATATCTTCTTCCAGCCAGTGTTGCATACATCGACCGTGGAGCGCAAACTGGAGCACAGAAGTTGTTTCGTCTTCAACCCATACGCAACCGCGCTAGCTGAAGAAACGCCTCCCGCTAGTTCCGTCCATAAATCCTATATGGTGAAGTGCGATCCACTGTACTATCCGCTGCCGGCCATCTATGCGTGTACATCTCACCTCAGCTATTGCCGCTCGTCTGCACCTGGCGCGGCTGTCAGCCTCCGCGAGAGCGTAAGTGGTTGCATACCTCCTTTTACCAGAGGCTCGTGACCCTGTAGCTGCTCAGGCGTCGATTTTGCCGCAGCAGCCAGCCCGCAGCTCTTTACCGGAGTCATGTTCTTGCTCAGCTGCTTGATACGCCAGGGCGTCATACCGCCGAATTATTCTTTACGCGTCTGAGACGTGCCCTCGCGTCCGCCAGCATACGGCGCATGGCAGTGCAGGACCAATGAGTCCGACCGAGGGGTTTGTTGCCACCCACCTGCACGCCGCTTCACGCGCCGTCTGGCGGCACTGAGTGCTGTGGCACGAGACTTAAGGCTGCTTATCGGCGGCGAAGAGTTACCGCTGTTAATGTTTGTCGCCACAGAGGTATGAGGCCAACTCTTTACATCCGTCGAACTGCCCAACGAGGCGATCCTCACTCTGCGGCGTAATGGTGCGCCGGCCGTAGCGAAGCTGGCGCGTGGGCCCATCAGCGAAGATCGTCTCCGCAGGCGAATGCGGGTCGGCCTAATGGCTGACCATCTAGCACTGGCACATCATCATACTAGGCAGGTGGGCCGGCGCCGCAAAGACTCCCTCTCGCAACATTCGCCAGCCTGAAACAACCAGCTTGCCAAGCTGATACTCCGCCACTGTATGCCAAGCGGACTCCAAGCAGCATAAGCATCATACCTGCAACAAAACTCCACTCCGGTCATACAATTGTGCTCCACCACCTGCACTGGCTCGTCCGGCCAAAACCGTACTGCATAGTACTCATCCCGCGGGCCAAAGGATTGGGCGAGCCAAACGTGGCACAGCCACCGCGCGTTTGCGTTCGCCATCAGAGGTCGTGAGCTGCTGCGGTGGGTGGGAATACATCTATGCTTATGTGGTGGTAAGCGATACGTAATAACTG